>ENA-ORXI01000268-ORXI01000268.1-sediment-metagenome-genome-assembly--contig:-NODE-268-length-42378-cov-11.252855_pt1 | contig 42378 bp, 36 predicted proteins | sample MGYA00237861_ERZ511468 | MGnify/ENA primary metagenome ERZ511468 (study PRJEB26299, sample SAMN06266213) | sediment metagenome | isolation source: Hudson Canyon methane seep mesocosm | place... | reverse complement strand
CAATTGGTGTTTGATTATTATCAACAAGTACCAAAACTTATAAGTCAATCGATGGAAGGTGTTTTAAATCACCTTCCTGGATTACTTGCCAGGCAAAAATTATTTTTCAAAGCAAAGCGATATATTGATCAGGCAAAAACTCCCTTGCCCGATCGATTGCAGGATTATAATTTCTTACACCGACATGTTGGTGCAGAAATCTTTCAAGCTGATTTTTTACAACAAATTAATAGTGAAAGGCCGCTAGACATTTTAAGAGAAACATATCACCGCCCTCAGCAGGCAAAGACTTTGAATCGTATGCTATATATGGATTGGAAGACAACATTACATGATAATGATCTGGTTAAGGTCAATAAAATGTGCGAAATGGCGGGCATAAACGTTAGATATCCACTATTAAGCAAAGAAATTATCGATTTATCTTGTAAAATCCCATCGGCAGATAAATTGCAGGCAAAAGCCCTGCGTAAATTTTATAAAGAATCCATGAAAGGTTTTTTACCTGAGAAAATTCTTAATAAGCCTAAGCATGGTTTTGGTTTACCCTTTGGCGTGTGGTTAAAAGATTATCAGCCATTAAAAGAACTGGCATACGATAGTATTAATAGCTTAAAAAAACGCCCCTATTTTAAAGCTGAATTTCTTGATCATGCCGTTAAAATGCATAAAAGCATACACGCGGCTTATTATGGTGAATTGATTTGGATTTTAATGATGCTGGAATTATGGTTTCAGGGGAAAAATCGTTAGTCATCTGAATAGCAACAATTTTTAAGCCTTTCATGCAATAACTTATGAAGGGTTTTTATGAGTTATAAATAAACTTAAACATAATAGAAAATGCAATCACTATTACTTCATGCTTTAAAACTCATAGCAACCTTGGTTTCTGGTTTGGGAAAGGAAAAGAAGTTGTTCATCTTAATCTATCATAGAGTATTAGATGATCAAGACTATATGCGTCCTGTAGAGGTGGATAAAAAAGTATTTACCTGGCAGATGGAGTTACTCTCCAACTATTTTAATGTGTTGCCACTGGCTGAGGCATTAGAAAAAAATAAAACAGCTACACTTCCATCAAGAGCGGTAGCAATTACATTTGATGATGGTTATTCAGATAATTACCTTAATGCTTTACCAATCTTAAAAAAATACGGTTTAAATGCAACTTTTTTTATTGCAAGTGGGTATCTAAACGGCGGTATCATGTGGAATGATCAGGTGGTTGAATCCATAAGACGGATGACTTTGGATAAAATAGATTTAACTGAAGTTGGTCTTGATACGTATCAGATAGATAATGAAATTGAAAAGTCCACCGCGAGCCAACAAATTATTAATAAAATTAAACATCTGGATGTTATTGAAAGACAGAAAATTGCAGATTTTATCTCGTTAAAAGTAGAGCAAATGCCTACCGATTTAATGATGACGAATGAACAAGTCATTAAGTTACATCAATCAGGCATGGAAATTGGAGGGCATACAGTCTCTCATCCTATTATGGCTAAGCTGGACGAGCAAACAGTTGAAAAAGAGCTTAAAAATAATAAACAGCGACTAGAAAAATTATTAAATACCCGTCTTCGTTTTTTTGCCTATCCAAATGGAAAACCAAATATAGACTATAAAGCTGAACAAGTTGAACAAGTTAAAGCACAAGGGTATCAGGCTTCTGTATCAACGCAATGGGGGGTGGTTAATCGTCATTCAGATCCTTTCCAGTTGCCGAGATTTACACCATGGGATAAACACCCTGTGAAATTTATGTTACGTATGATTCAGCGTTATAAAGAGAACTAAACAATCATATTGCAGCAATCAACCAGTATTTTGTTTCAGATAGATAATGATTCTACAATTCAGGGGATAATTAATGTTTAATTGGAAGTATTACAACGTTAGATTACAAAGAGAATCCATTTGTTTTCTTAAAAAAGTATATTCAATTTTATTGCCATTTAGAGGTAAGCCAAAAACTCTGTTAGTTGTTGGGGCACAAAGATCTGGTACTAATTTGTTAATGGATGTGTTGGAAAGAAGCTTTCAGACAGATGTTTTTCATGAACGTGATAATAGGGCCTTTTTAAATTATCTTATGCGTCCAGTACCTGAAATTAATGAATTAAAAAGTAAATCAAACTTTGAATTCTTTGTTATTAAGGGCTTATGCGAGTCTCATCGTACCGACCAGCTATTAGAGCAGTTTTCTCCCGCTAAAGTCATCTGGGTTATTAGAGATTTTAATGATGTTGTTAATTCAATGGATATTTCTTTTAAAGAAACACAAGACATCATGATCAATGTGGCTAAAGATAGATCTGCTGGAGGTTGGAGAACTGAGGATATGTCTGATGAAACATATTCACTGATAAAGGCTCATGTGCATGATAATATATCAAATAAATCGGCTTCTGCATTACAGTGGTATATCAGAAATATAGTGTATTTTGAAAAGAATTTTACTGCTAATAAAGATATTAAGTTATTGAATTACAATAAACTGGTTGTTAATCCAAAAAAAGTAGTCAATAGTATTTATGATTTTACTGGCATCCCGGCAAATCAGATTATGCATAGCATTATCAATAGTAACTCTATAAAGAAAAATAGAGAACCTGCTATTGATGAAGGCATTAGAGAAATGTGTGATGAACTTTGGGATAGATTTATAAAACTTCCTGATAACCTAAAGTTATAAGAGATAATTTTTGTTATGAAATACTTTTTAATTGTTGTGTTTGTATTGTTTTCTAAATTTGTTTTTGCCATAGACGTTGCTAATACAGCGAGATGGGACGTTGGCCTGGATTTAACTGGAATGCCTTGCCAGAATAGAAGTACTGCTACATTTGGTCCATTTGACTATACAGATAAAACTTTAAGAAGTAAGCATTTAGGTATTGTTGAGGGGTATCATTTTACTGATAAAGTAAAAAAACTTCAGATGGATAATGGACGTAGTCCTGTATTAAATTTAAACTATACATTATCAGCCTGGCCTAATCATCACGGGGCTTTAAAGGCAGTTTCCAGTTATCAGTTTTTGTACTCAATACAGATGAAAAATAAACCATTATTGACGCCTGTAGAGTGTTATTTCAAACGGGCCATTAATTTTTCCAGGAATGATGGTGTGAGTTATTTATTGTATGCACGTTTTCTAACAAAAATGAAACACTATAAAGAGGCTGATAAAATTTATAATCAGACTCTGGAATTGTTGCCGGATAATCCAGCTGTACTTTATAACTATGGCTCTTTATTGTTTAAAATGAAAGCGTTTAAAAAAGCAAAAGAGTACGCTGATTTAGCAAAAAAAAATGGACATCCACATAAAAAATTACTCAGTATGCTTAAAAATAAGGGTTATTAGGTAGTGCCTGAATTGAATACTACTGGTCCATATTAAAATTCATATGTATTTAATATTATGCGCGATATAGTTGTTACCTTATTTGTCTTTGCTGGTTTAATTTATACCATAAGGAAACCTCATGTTGGTGTTTTATTGTGGTCATGGTTAGGCTATATGAATCCGCACCGGTTGTGTTATGGATTTGCATATTCAATGCCCTTTTCTCAGATAACAGCATTGTTAACGATGACAGTAATGCTACTTTCTCCAGAACGTAAAGTGTTACCAAAAGATATTCTGGTTTACTTACTGTTGTTATTTATTGTATGGATGGGGATGACAACAATCTTTGCTTTTGAAGCAGAGGCAGCACAAGAGCAGTACATTAAGATACTAAAAATTCAATTACCTGTTTTTTTGACAATGATGATGTTCAATTCCAAAGAACGAATTCATCAATTGTTATGGGTCATCGTTTTTTCATTAGGGTATTTTGCGACCAAAGGCGGTGTTTTTACCTTATTGACAGGTGGTGCATTTCGAGTTTATGGGCCACCAGGTTCATTTGTAGAAGAAAATAATGCTTTAGCAATTGCTACATTAATGATTATACCATTACTGGTTTATTTAAGGTCTACTCTGACACGGAAGTGGGCGAAACAGGCTGCATTATTTTCAATAATTTCTATGAGTTTCTCTGTTATTGGATCTCAGTCTCGAGGCGCCTTTTTGGCTATTTTAGTGGTAGGGGGATATTTTTGGTTGCAAAGTAAACGTAAATTCTCAACGGGGTTTATGATTGTTTTGTTTGTCGGTCTTTTGGCTTTATTGCTACCAGAATCATGGTATGAACGTATGAATACCATCAGTACTTTTGATAAAGATGCCTCGGCAATGGGTCGTATACATGCCTGGACTATGGCTTATAATGTTGCCAATCAAAACCTGTTTGGTGGGGGGTTGAATCTTTGGACAAATGCGACTTACTCAAATTATTTAGAGGGCTTTAGTTCATTTCGACAAGCTTCTTTCGTAGCGCATAGTATCTATTTTAGTATATTAGGTGAACATGGCTGGTTTGGGTTGTTTTTGTATTTGCTAATATATGCAATTGGCTGGAGTTATTGCAAATCACTTGTTAAGCATTGTGATGGTCAAGCTCATATACAATGGATTGCTGATCTGGCCAGAATGTTAAAAGTAGGTTTGCTGGCTTATTTGGCTGGAGGTGCTTTTTTAAGTCTATCTTATTTTGATTTGCCATGGCATTTTCTGGCAATTATCATATTGCTAAAAGAAATAGCAAAAAATTCAGAAGCACCTGAAATTATAGAAACTAATAAAGTTGCAGAAGAACCTTCTTCTAAACTTATAATAAACGAGCAAGGTATTGTTCAATAAAATCAATATGAATCAGTTGTTTGCTTTATGTTGAAAAAAAACATAGCCTGTTTTATATGTATTCCTGATAGCGGAGAAAGCGAAACACATGGATATCGAAAAACTATTAAAATCAATTTTACAACAACATCTACAGTTAGGTGATGCGGTAAATGCTTATACAAGTGATACTGCTTTGTTAGGTGAATTACCGGAACTGGATTCTATGGGCGTGGTTAATATCATTACGGCTATTGAAGAAAATCTTGGATGTGTAATTGATGATGATGAAATCAGTGCAGAAGCCTTTGAAACTTTTGGTAGTCTGATGCAATTTATTGAAAGCAAGTTATGACAGATACTGCTTCAGAAAATATACTTTTGCAGCCACAGTACATCAGTGGTAGTAAAGGCAAGTTATTCACTCTGTTCGTACCCCCTAAAAATAATAAAAATACAGTTTTTTTATTATTACCTTCATTTGCAGAAGAGTTAAACCGCTGTCGTGTTATGGTCGCAATGCAAGCAAGGCAATTGGCTGCACAAGGGTATGGTTGTCTGATATTGGATTATTATGGGACAGGTGATAGCCAAGGTGATTTTTCTGAAACAGATTACTTGCAATGGCATCAAGATATAGATTCTGCATACCAATGGTTAGGTAGTCAGGGCTATGACAATATTGCTCTATGGGGATTACGTTTAGGCGCTTTGCTAGCCGTTGATAATGCAGTTAAATACCCAGAGCGATATCGACGTTTAATACTCTGGCAACCTGTTTTAGATGCTAAATTATTTTTAACTCAGTTTTTGCGTATACGGATTGCCATGTTAATGGATCGTGGTTTAAAAAAAGAAACCACCAAAGAAATGCGCTCGACTCTGGAACAAGGTGAAAGTATAGAAATTGCTGGATATGAAATTACCCCGCAATTATTTAAAACCTTAGAGTTGCAAAAAATGATGGATTTTATGGTGACTGAGAGTATGCCAGTCATCGATTGGTTTGAGGTGGTTATGGAAGAAGGGGGAGATTTACCCTTACTGAGTCAGCGGATACTTGATAAGTGGTCTAATGATCATGGAAAAGTTAATGTTCATACCTTTACCGGGCCCTTTTTTTGGCAGCTTCATGAGCGTGAATTAACGCCTGAGTTATTGGAAAAAACAAATCAAGCAGTGGCTATTAAGATCTAACTGAAAAAATGAATACCTAAGAGTCGAAAAAATTTGATGTGACATCTATTGGGTGACTTTATTTAATGCTGAGCCTTAAAAATAAACAAATATATCGAAATGAATTCTGAAGAAACCCCATTAGTTATTGACTGCCAAGGTGCATCTCAAATAGGTATATTACATAAACCTGAAGCCCCTAAAAAAACTGCGATAGTTGTTGTGGTTGCAGGTGGACCGCAGTATAGAGTTGGTTGTGCAAGACAGATCATCTTATGGAGTCGTTGCCTGGCAAGCAATGGGTACCCCGTGTTACGTTTTGACTACCGTGGTTTTGGCGATAGTGCCGGAGAATTTAAAGGCTTTGAACATGTTGATGATGATATAAAAAGTGCTATTGATCGTCTATACACGGAGATCCCAGAACTTGATGAAGTGGTTCTATGGGCCGAATGCAATGCTGCATCATCCGTTATGATGTATGCCTGGAAAGATTCAAGGGTAAAGAAATTGATTTTACAAAACCCATGGGTTCGTAATGAAATGACTCAGGCACGGACCTATATTAAACATTATTATTTAATGCGTTTAATGCAAAAAAGTTTTTGGTTAAAACTTTTTAGTTTTAAATTTAACCCTTTTGCTTCAATAGCTTCATTTTTAAATTTATGGCAAAGTGCTCAACAACAAAAAACTGATAAAAAAGTAGATGATGATAAAGGTTTCTCTGAACTAACAACATATCAGGAAAAGATGTGTGAGGGACTTGCTCGTTTTGAAGGCGATGTTCTGTTATTTATGAGTGGCTATAGTTTGATTGGTAAAGAATTTGACGAATTAGTGAATATTACGGAACGCTGGAAAGAAGTCATTAACAAAACGCTATTAACTCGTATAGATGAGCCTGATGCTGATCACACATTTTCTCGAGCTATTGATCGTGAAAAATTAATTAATAATGCCTTAACATGGTTAAATCGATGACAAATAAGCCTTTTTTTTCTATTGTTGTACCTACACGTGATCGCGGACAAGAGTTACAAATTTGTCTGGATGCTATATTTCAACAAAGCTTTAGTGATTATCAAGTCCTCATTTTAGATGATGGTTCAGATGCTGATATTCGTCAGCAGCATCAACAACGACTGAAACAATATGATAGCCGTTTCCAATGGTTTGAAGTGAATGGTGCAGGCTCTTTGGGTTCAGGACCTTCAGTGGTACGAAATATAGGGCTTGAAAAAGCAACGGGTAGCTACGTTACTTTTTGTGATGATGATGATTGTTGGCATCGTGATGACCATTTAGAGATTGCTGCTGAAGCACTAAAGAAAACTAATGCCCAGGCTTATTTTTCGGGTATGCAAATTAAAGATGATAAGGGTAAGGTCATTATTGATCAACAAATGACCTTAGTGAGTGATGTTGCTTTACAGCAACAGAGTATTGGAATTGAAGGGGTGTACCCATTAAGCGCTTCTCAGACACTGCTTTATCCTGATTATGCACATCTTAATATTACAATTGTTGATAGAATCTTGCTTGAACAGTTGGGGGGCTTTTGGCCTCATACCCGTTTTGCTGAAGATGTCGACTTGTTTGTTCGAATTTGTGACAAGGCAAAAGGTATTTTATTTAGACCTGAGATCTGTGCGACCCATTTTGCACCAGAGAAAAGGCAAACCACATCAGTTTCAAATCAGATTGATAAACAAAATAAACGCTTATTGGAAATTAGTGTGTATCAACACCTTCTAGTCAGTTGTGAAAGTGCCCCGGCTCTAAGCTATGCACAGAAAAGTTTGTCAGTAACAGAAAAAATGCTAACTGAAGAACTTAAGGCAGATAAAAAAATAATAGCGGCAAAAGTTTTTTCAGGTGCTGCTTTAGCCGCTTTGCCTGCCTGGAAATGGGCACTGTATACTTTATGGTTGCGGTTTAAATTTTAGATATAAGTATTTAAATTAGTGTAAGTTGAGGGGTAGTTATTTTATTCTAGTTGTAAAATTAAATGACTGACTGCTCCCTTAATACGTTCAAAAATCTTTTCATAGACAGCTATCTCTTTATTATAGGGGTCGCTTATCTCTACCTGTTGATTCGAATTAACTGCTCGAAAACTGCCTAATAAATAGCCTTTCTGTTTAGCGTTTGGGTATTCATTGGCTAAACGTTCTAAATGTATCACTTCCATTGCTAGTATAAGATCACTTTGATTGACAATATCCGTTGTCAATGCTGTTGAATGACTGTTTTTTAAATTTACTCCGTGTGAATCTGCAACTTTAACCATATTGGAGTCAGCAGGACGGTTTTCATGTTTATGGAAGCCAGCAGAATGGAATATAACTTTTGTATTTTTAGTTCCGGATTGTTCTGCTATAGCCTCAGCTAATGCGCTACGGTTAATATTGCCATAACATAAAAATAAAATTGTATTCGATTGCTTTACTTTCTTGATTAAACGCTTTTGTACAAACTTTGATCCATGATATTTAACTAAGGCTTTTGCACTCATTAATTCAGAAATACGAAGCGTGTTTTTTTTCAGAATATTAAACAAATCTAATAATCCCGGTATGGGATCATTAAATGATTGAACATCAAAGAAATGTTTTGTTGGATGCAGTCCTAGAAGCAGGTCGCTCAGAATTTTCTTTTTATCGGGGTAGCTAAATAGACGAGGATCATCTGATTGACGTAAAACCTGTTCTAACCAATACAAATCTGCAGATAGTTTTCGGCAATAGATATTTTCTTTATACAATCTGGTTTCTGGTAGTTGATTTAAAACTAATAAATCAAAAAGCATTTTTGGAAAATCGGCTCCTGCAGCATCAGCTAAAGGTAATGATCCCCAAAAGCGTCCATTAATCTCCATTAACCAGTATTGTTTTGTTTCGGGTTGCCATTTAAATTCGACCATGGCGACACCATGCCAATTCAGAGCTGAAATGAGTTTTTCAGATGCTTGTAATAAAACAGGGTCAACAGTAATGCTTTTACGTAAACAACTTCCACCACCACTTAACGGTAATTCATGTATGCGTTGATGCTGAAAGGCATAAACAATTTCCCCTTGATTGGCTAGTAGTTCAATTCCAGTGCCTATCCCTTGGGCATATTGCTGGATAAGTAACTGACAAAAGGGTAACAATTCTTTACTTCGGTGAAGTAATTCTTTTGGTGTGTGTGCATAACAAACACTTAATTGTTTACGTTGACTGGCATTAGGAATTGATTGGCCAGGTTTTAGTACAACGGGATAGTCAAGTTTATCTGCTAATGATTCAACCTCCTGCATAGTCGATACAGGGTGACTGAAAGGAATTGATATATCTAAAGTTTTTGCAAGTTCAAGTGTTTTTGATTTGTCCAAAACTTGAGCAAGACTATTCTTTTCAGCAATAGCTAGTTGATTTCGCCAAGGTTCAAGTTTGTTTGACTCTGATAGCGGAATAAGAGAACGTTCAGTAACAGGAATGACAAGATCGTATTGATTTTCTTGTAATAAGTTAGCAATGAAATTTACAAAATCATCCGTTTTAACTAGAGGATCAGGGTATTTAAAAAAAGATTTTGCATGTCTTGAGGATTGGCATAGAGGTTTACTGATTGCACTGGCAATATCACAATAAATACCTTGTCGGCTTAGCGAACGTAAAATGGTTAGAGCCGCCACAAAGTCAGCATCTAAAATTAAGACTCGGTAAGGTGGTTTTGATATTGAGTTCATGGGGTAATCCGCGGTGGTCTGACTTTGTTTCTTAAGTCTTCAATTTTATTTTCAATGAAGATGGCAATTAAATGTGAGAGTAACAGGCAAATGATTAAGCTGGATAGTACAAAAATATTACTTCCTTTTTCTATGTCAAAATTTAAATATGAAAAAATCAGTAAGGATAATATTCCACATTGATAATGAACTAAATAAATTGGGTAGCTTAAGTTCCCTATCAGTAAGTCATATTTTTTTAATAACTTATTTTTTGTTTTTATATGGGACAGGGTAAAAATAATGTTTGCAGATAGAAATAAATTGATATAAAAACCAAATGATTCCAATACATTAAAAAATAATGATATAAAGTAATTCGAAATGATGAGTATTGATAATATTATTATTTTTAGATAATTCTTTTTAGCTAAAGGGTTTGGTTCAATGTAAAAAAGAAGAGCGCCTAGAGAAAAGGGAAGTGATGCTGCTGGAATGGTAAAGTATCTATAACTGAAACTCGCATCACCTATTAATAAGTAAGAGGAATATAAGCAACTTGCTAAAAACCAGAGTAATGTCAAATATTTGTTTTTTGATATACCAGAAGCAATCAGTACGTAATAAAAAATCTCAACGGTTAATGCCCAGGAGGGAGGGGTTAGTCTTGGTTCGCTATGAACTGAAAAAACAATGGATATATTTCTAAGTATACTTTCAAAATTTATTGGAAGGTAGATGTATGGACTAACTGTTTTAATTGATTCTTCGGAGACATTTAATATTAGAATTAATGAAAATAATATGGATATCCAATAAATAGGATAAATTCTAAGAAAGCGGTTTGTTAGGTATCGGAAAACACCTGGTATGGTATATCCGTATGATTTTTTCATGATTCGAGTCATGAGATAACCACTTAATATATAAAAACCAAAGACTGAATAAGTACCTATAAAAGGGGCATGGCCTAAATGACCTATAACAACAAAAATAGCTAAAATAGTCCTGTATGTACCAAACATTTATAAAGAATATCCAAGTTTTTTTAATAAAGTTTTAAATTCATTATCCATTTTTTCTGCTGTTTCTATAGGCAAGGGGCTGGCAATTTTTTGATGAGGTCGTGTATTAGACTGTGTACTGACTTGAGTTGATAATTTTTGGGGATCAAAGTCAATATTTAGGTCGGACAATAATTGGAAGGTTTTTTCCTGGTCATTAAAATCTTCAGTTTTAAACTCAATAAATCGTACATCGGGTAAACGTTGTTTCCAGTTTTTTACTCGCGCTTCAATTTCATACCAATACCACAAACCTTTGTAAAAAGGGTGTTTAAATTCTGGGTCTTTATCCAGATACTCAGATATTTGAATCAGGTTATCCTGAGCTGTATAGTCTAGCCACCATTTATTGCCTTCTTCAGTACCAGGGAAATCTTGTAAAGCATAGATAGAGTTGGCAACTTTTATAGGGTCCCGGGTTAAATGTATAACAACCGCTTTATCTGCAAAATCCTTAATTGCATAGTCAATATAGGTTTTGATAAATAGGTGGTTAGATTCAAAATAATGTTGATAGCCCGCAGCGGCACGCCAAAGATTGACTGATTTAATATGCCAGTACATGGCATGAACAAGTTTCTCATTACCTTTTGCTTTTGCTTTTAAGACTGAATCAAACATAACCGGATAGGGTTCATGTTCTGCTTTACAGTGAGGGATATAATTAAATATATCAACTAAAGTCATTGTTCCACTTCGTCCTGTTGTTGCTACAAAAATAATATTTTTTAGTTTGTTGCAACGAAAACGATAATACTGTCTAAACAGGAAAGCAGTGACTGGGTTATATTTAACGGCATCTATAAAAGTATTCATTAGCCTTTTCGTTGAATTAATAAGTATAAGAAACGTAGTTTATCTTTAATTGATAAATTACCCCAGCCTAACTTAGAAGCAATAGTTTTTGCCTGCTGAATATCTTGAGAAAAATAAGCAGCTAAATAGGCTTCTTTCAGAGTATTATTGATTTCAGCTGTAATAGCTGGATGTAATGTTTCGGGGGCTATATTCAGTGAAATATGGTTTTGCAGAATTTGACATTTACCAAGAAAGTTTTGCAGTACCTGAGCCGATATATTGCCACTATGCCGCCTTTGCTTTGCGGTAATAGTTAAATCACATAAAACATTCCCTTGCAATATGGCTTTTCTAGTCATATCGGCATCTTCAGCTGCCATTCTTGAATAGCGAGGGTCTATCCCTCCGATTTTATCATAAAGGGCGCGAGTTAAAATTGTAGTTGTTGGCCAAGCTGGGTTGAATTTTAAAAAAGGAATATAAGCATTTTTGCCCATCAGTAAATAATGCTCTTTTTTAACCGAATCAAATTGGGACCACCAATTGATAGGAGCATCTGTGTAAATAGACTTACCTGAAGTGGCGGCAGGTCCAAATGAAAGTGAATCAGAAAAGCTAAAAGCAACTTCTGGATGTTTTTTTAATAAGCTAACACGGCGTTGCAAATGATTGGGCAGCCAGACATCATCACTGTCGCAAAAGGCCAGCCATGGGTACACTGAAGCTTCAGCAGCTGTTTTTCGGGCAATAGCAGCCCCAGAATTTTTGATTTTAATTGATTTGATTTGAGTGCCGTAGCTAGCAATGATCTCTGCAGTATGATCAGTTGAGCCATCATCAACTACAATAATTTCATTTGGCAGATATGTTTGACTAAGAATTGAATCCAGCGCCTCTTTTAAATAGTCAGCCCTGTTATAAGTTGGAATAGCGACAGAAATTTTAATATTCATTGTTATTTAATAGATTAAAGGGTTGTTACCAACCAATAATATAGGCACTTTTTTTATGCAATACTTTCTTCAATAGTATAGCTGCAACTATACTTATTATAATGGTGAAAAAAGTTTTTATAAAAAATATTGCAAGTCCAGGAAGGAAGTTAATGTATTTAATAACAGTAGAGTATGATAAAAAGAATAAAATATAAGGGTGTAAAAAATAAATTGCAAAACTAATTGATGCGATATATTTTAAAAATGGAATTTCTTTATGATCTATTTTTATTAACACTGACAAGAAAAAAAATATCATAAATATTTTTTGGATTATTATAATATCTATCCCATTATATGAGAATATGTCTGCTTTATGAAAATTACTGTATGAATCATAAATAATAACCTGTGCTAATGACGTTACAAGCACTAATATGGCTAAAAGAAGTGATTTATTTTTTATGTATTTTAATACCTCAGCTTGTTTAAGAGAAAAAATTATCCCTAAGAGATAAATAGGTGAAAAATAAATGACTGAATGTAAGGGGGAAAGGCCTGACACTGGGCGATGAACTAACATTGAAATACATAACATAAATATAAATATATAAATTTGTTTTTGTATTGATAATGATATGTATTTAATAAAGACTGGGGAAATTATAAAGATTACCATTATAAATGGAATATACCAATAAGCTGTTAATGTTCGACCTGTCAGCAAATATTGAAAAAATAAAATACAAATGTCATAGCTGGAATTAAGATCATTAGTGAGCATTGGATGTGGTTTTTTTAAATAAACCACAATTAAAAAAAAACCAATGATAGTCAAAACGACATAGGGTAAAAATATTTTTTTTGACTTTTTAATGATAAATTTTTTATAGTGAAAATTGCTATAAAAAACATGATGAAAGAAAAAACCAGAAATAAATACAAAAAGTGCGGTCCCTCCGGTAATCAAGTTAGCAATAACCATTTCAGGGAATGAATCAATTGCCCAAGGGGTAAATGAGTGTCCAGCAACAATAAATACAATTGCTATTGCTCTAAAATAATCGAAATAGTTTAATCTCATAAATATTCACCTATGTTTATTTAGGTTAGTGATACCCCTTTATTTAGCAAGTATCCCTTTTCTCAATTTTTAGTTATATGTGTTTTTCAATATCAAAACTGGGACTTTTTTTATCAAACGGGTGGGCGTACTATGGTTGTATTAACTAAGCAGAATATCCTACAGTGTATGAAGGTAATTTATAAATTTAGATATAAGAGAGTTAGACTGGATTTGTTTACGTTGTGAATATTTATATGCTTTTTCACTTTGAATGTCATAGAAACCTTCATTAAACCAAAGTTTATTTAAATACATATTCCATTCGCCAAAATTATTTTCGGGGTCAAGAGTTATGCCGCCTTCACCAACTGACTCGGGCAGTCCGCCTCTATTACTAGCAAGTGTTGGAATTCCGCTAACTTGAGATTCAGTTGGAATTCGTCCCCATGCTTCTCTACATAAGCTAGGTACCAACATGATTTTTGCTTGTGAATAAATAGGTTGCATATCTTGTTGTTTTTCTAACCATTCAATATTTTGATATTTCTCTGCTCTGTCTTTGTAAATTTTTTTTTGCTCATCAGGAATATACCAAGATTCAACAAATAAAAAAGGAATAGATGGATTTTTTTCAGCCAATTGAAAAGCAAGCTCAACACCTTTCAAAGGGGAGGGGCAAATGAAAACAACCTTTTCTTTATTAGAGTTAACTCGATAGTTATCTGTATTAACAATCGGAGTTATAACCTTGGCTTGTATATTAAAAGCTTCTTTAAATGTTTTTGCAGTAAATTCTGAGTTGGCAATAAAATTTAATAATGGATTAGAGGTATAGGTCCCACCATGATTGTGAAACTCAACATCTCTTAAATAAATGATAGTTTTAATATTATTTTTAATAAATTCATCTGCTAATAAAATGGGTTTTCCCGCTTGAATAACAGCAAAGTCTGGTTTAAATGAATTAACAACCTCTTTGACTCCCAGTGATGGATCCCAGCCACGATAGACAGGATATCCAAGAAAGTTATCGCTTGGGAAGTTTTTTGATAAAACTTTAGCTTTAACGCGGTTTTTTAAGTAGGTCATGCCCTCTGATTTAAGATCAGAAAGAACGGCACATTTTATTTGTCTTTGATTCAGTAAATTACATAAGTCATGTGTTGATGATTCAGAACCACCTGCACTTTGAGGAATATAAAAGTTATTTGTAGCAAATAAAATGTTCATGCATAAAGTTTGGTTTTTTAAAAAGGGCTAGCTTATTTAACTGGGTTAGAATTTAAGCATGCTTGGTAGGTGATCGTTTAAGAGCTTTTTTAAGTTCAATACTTAAAGGATGATTAAGTAGAAAAATTGTTATAAGCCATACAACACTAAATGTAGCAGCAGTAGATAAAAGGTCTATGGCCATTGGAGTAATTGAATAATGACTGTTAAATAAATAGACCATACATAAAGGGAAACTGGTTAATAAGCCATTTCTCCAAGCTATAGGCAAGTATAGTCGGTATTGAATCTTGTATTGGCGCTTAATAAAAAACGTTGTGATTAATACTTTAATAACAGGTATACATGCAAGAGCAAGAGCAACATTTGTTAAGCCATAGGGGGCGGACATTAAAACAGCTAGAAAACCCAAAGGGGTAATAACAAAAGTGATTTTCGCGAATGTTTTAATTTGTCCGCTGGATTTAAATAGTTCATCTGATAGGCTGGTAAAGATAATAAAAAAATATGCCATACCCAGGATTTTCACCAAAGGAACAGCGGCTAGCCAGTTAGAACCATATAAAACTTCAATAATTAGAGCGGATTTTACTATTAAGAAGCCTAGGGCTGGCCAGGCAAGACCTATCATGAGGTCAGTAGCATATAGATACTGTGTTTTGAGTTGCTCTTTTGAATCCTGGATATTTGATAAATATGGCAGTAATACAGGTTTGATTGCACTAATAATGAGTCTTTGAACCAGGCTGATGAGTCCAGTTGCTCGTCCAAAAATACCAACATCAGACATAGTCAGTATTTTTCCTAAGATCAGATCAGGGGCAGATGACCCTAAATAGTCAACGAGATGTGTGATGCTGGTAATTGAACCATAACCCAGTACTTTTCTTATATCTTTGAAGGATGGGTATAAAGTAACAGGATGACGGAAAAACTGAACAACTAAGATAGATACAGTAGAGTTTGCTAGTGTACCCCAGGCAAGGCTAATATAACTAAAGCCTAAATAAGCGCAGTATATACTGACAATGGCGCCAGAAAGACTACCAGAAAGATTGATGATGTTGAGTTTACCAAATTGCATATTGCGTTGAAGCATTGCAACTGAAATGGCACCGAAAGGGATTAGGAAAAAAATCAGCGATGTGATCTTTAATACCTCCATAATCCCTTGGGTTTCATAGAATTGAGCAGCAAAAGGGCTGCTGAAATAAACTGCAACACCTAAGCTCCATGAAATAAATAGGTTCAGTGTAAAGGCGGCACGGAGGCGAGAATCTGTTAGTTCTTTTTCTTGTACTATATAGCTGTTAATACCAAAGTCTCTAAACATATGAACAAAGCCAAGGACCGCAGCTGCAACAGAAAACACCCCCATTTCTTCAGGAAGTAATAGTCTGGCAATAATAATTCCAGAAAATATCTGAACGGCCATGTTCAGGTATTTTCCTATGAATGAATTTAAAATGGATTTACGTGCGCTCATAACGATGGTCTTCTATTTAAAGTAAGCAAATTCTCTAAGCTTTTTAATTAAGTTGTTTACTGTTTTTTGCTTAAGATAGAATTTATCCATTTAGGCATATTACCTTGGTCAATTTGGTTTTTGTTAGGAGACTTGGTAAAAATAACATTGTAGATTTCAGGATTTGTATTTAATGTCAAATGTTTAAGTAACTGATATATTTTTGCCAGGTAAATATTGTTCGTAATATAAGGGCCTATTTGATACCACTTTATAGTCACGATATCTTCAGCGAGTCGATTGTTTCTAATAACTGCGTAATCTACAGGGCTATCAATTGCTTCGAATTTAAAGTCTGACTGTTCGATATAGTGCCATTTTTTTCTTTGCTTCAGGCGAATTAATACATTTTGTGTATTAACTAATTCAGTCCCTTGTTGTTCATCACCAAAATTTGCCTGATAAATTCCAAAAATGCTATCTTGATTTTTAAAGTACCTGAGTGATTCAGTGACAACACCATCAAACTTTGGTTTCCAGCTCCAATTGGGCGTTTTTACTTCTTGCCACTGCGGGTTTTGGGTTAATACAGGCCATTCTGGAATGTTAGTTTGTGGGTGGTATCGGGATTGCAATAAATTGTTTAAAAAAGGCCAGGAGCTAAGGCTTAGCAATAGAACAATACCTATCATGCTATTTTGTTTTAGATTATAGGTGGTCGATTGTGTTTTGGTATGAGACGATCCATTGGCTTCAGGTGAAGGGTCTCTCCAAAATGAACCAACATAAAACATCATGAATATGATAATGGCAAAAAAGACAGCACCATAAATTAGGTGATCAATTCCAACGGCCAATTCCATGTTGCTTAGGTGGCCAATCATCACAATCATATAAGCGCGAAACCCATTAGCAATAATGGGGATAACGATGGATAAAAAGATAAATATGGCTCGTTTATATAATTTGTTATAGGTAATGTAGGCATAGATTGTGCCGAGTGTGATCGAAGCCAGAAGATAGCGTAAGCCACTACAAGCTTCAACTACTGACCACTGACCACTGACCAATGAGAAATGCATGCCTTCCCTATAGACTGTAATACCTGTTAGGCGAAGTAAGGCAATGGTAAAATTAGCAGTATAGCCCATTAAATAAGGTAATAAAGCTTCTCCCACTGGAACCATCAGATATAAGAAAGCCAGAGGGAAAATTATCTTTTTTGTGGTGGCGTTGCCTAGATAAAACCAGATACTGCCAATTAGCATTCCAATCAAAGTGTATTGTTGAATAACTAATGTTTGGGTTATTGAAGATAAAAACCAGATAAAGCCATTGAAAATAAGAAAACTTAAACCCAAAAAGCTGGCAGAAGAGGGCTGTAAGTATGCGTGAATTTCCTTCTTGCTCCAGATCAACCAAAGACTGATTGGAATGACAATAAACCCATGAGTGAATGTTTCAGAACGGATCCAGATACTAACCATTGATTCCCAGGTATCAAAAAAAACAATAATGGAAAATAATAGAATTGAAACAAGATAAGCTGGAACAATAACGCGATTAGTATTTATTGATTTCATGAAATGAGATTAATATGCTTGCATTAAAATTTAAAGATGCTTTTGTGAATATGAATGATCAGTCCAGTAAATATTTTAATCTAAACAGTTAAATCTATATTAACACTTCTACACATTCAGGTTGGCTTAAAAACTGATGGGGGCTAGCAGTATAACCATAAGCGCCTGATTGATGAACCGCAACATAGTCACCTATTTCCGCTTGGGGTAATGACATTTTATTCGCAAGAATATCAAGAGGTGTACATAAAGGCCCAACGATATTGACGGTTTCAATTTCTGTTTGCTGCATTTTATTTGCAATAGAAACAGGATAGTTTTTGCGTATTACCTGGCCAAAATTTCCGGAAGCAGCAAGGTGATGATGTAAGCCACCATTCACAACAAGATAGCATTGTCCTCGGGATATTTTTTTATCTATAACCTGACAAACATACAAACCAGCTTCACCAACAAGATAACGTCCCAGCTCAATAATAACTTCAGTATCAGGCTGATTGGTTTTGAAATTGTTCATGGCAATTTCTAGAGCATCACCCACTTGTTGAGTGTTTAAGGAAACTTCCCCGGGGAAATACGGAATACCATAACCACCGCCAATATTTAGTTTTTTAATTGGACTGCTGCAATGCTCAGAAAGCTTGTCAGCTAATAATAAACTTTTTTGCTGTGCATCTATAATCGAATCGGCTTTAAGGTTTTGCGATCCACTATAGATATGAAATCCAATGAAATCTAAATCAAGCACTTTAAGGCGTTGCAAAATAGTGGGAAGTTGTTCTTCATCAATACCAAACTGTTTGGGTCCTCCGCCCATTTTCATTCCAGATGCCTTAAGCTCAAAGGCGGGGTTTATGCGAATAGCAACATGCGCCTGAAGGCCTGTTTTTTGTGAAATAACAGCGATAGATTCTAATTCATTGGCTGATTCAACATGAATTGTAATACCTGCAGCGATAGCCTGGCTTAATTCTTCAGGGCGTTTTCCTGGGCCTGCCATGCTGATGTGTTGAGCGGGCATGGGCGTATTAAGTGCATTCTGCATTTCTTTTGCAGAGGCAAGGTCAAAGCCATCAACTAGTGTTGACATATGCTGAACTAATGCCGGCATGGGATTGGCTTTTATTGCATAGTGTATTTTTAAATCTGCCGGCATTTGTTGGCGTAAATCACTGATGCGCTGGTTAAGGCGTTGTCGGTCATAGGCATAAAATGGGGTTTGCCCAATACGCTGAGCAAGTTGTGATATTTTTGTGCCACCGATCAAAATTTCATTATCATGAGTGGGGAATGAATGGCTGGTGTCGTGCTGAGGTGGTATTTTACTCATGATATCTAATAATTATGTCTGTCGAGAAATCCGGTTAATTAACGTGTAGGATTAAGAATATTAGCAAATTGAGAGCTTAAAACCTTTCTATCAATTTTTCCATTTGGATTTTTTGGTAATTCATTTAATGCAATAATTTTAGCAGGAATCATAAAGTTTGCTAGCTGTGATCGACATAAAGCCATGAGTTCATCTTGATTAAACTGATGATGATTTTCTGTGCTGACAATAACAACAATTGCATGGCCTAAGGTATCATCAGGAAGACCAATTGCAGCCGCTTCCTTTACTAATCCCGAACTGTATATAATTTCTTCTATTTCAGTTGGGCTGACACGATAGCCTGATGTTTTTAACATATCATCTTTGCGACCAACAAAATATAAATAACCTTGTTCATCCATGCTGACCTGGTCACCAGACCAGACCGCTATTTCTGTTATAGGAAGTTCTTTAAATTGAGTGGGTGCAGGCTTAAAGCGTTCGGCTGTTTTTTCCGGGTCGTTCCAGTATCCCATGGCAACTAAAGTTCCACGGTGTACTAACTCACCTGGTTCATGTGGGGCACAAAGACTGCCATCTTCTCTGACAACCAATACTTCAGCATTGGGAATGGCTTTCCCCATTGAGTCAGGGCGCTGTTCTAGTTGTTCGGGAGGGAGATAGGTTGAACGAAAGGCTTCAGTCAGACCATACATCAGATAAAATTGACTGTCAGGTACTTTAGCCCGAATAGTATCTAGTACGCTTTTTGGCATTTTTCCACCAGAATTGGTCATATAGCGTAAGTGTTGATTAACAGTTTCTGGCCACTCAATGTTGGTTAATTGTGCCCATAATGGTGGAACAGCGGCTAACCCCGTGATTTTGTGGGTATCCAGTGCTTTTATAACGTCTCTAGGTAATAAATAGTCTAGTAATACACAGCTTGCACCTTTTAATAGAGCACTAGTGAGTTGGTTTAGACCATAGTCAAAACTAAAGGGGAGTACAGCGAGTATTTTATCTTTGGCAGTGATATTCAGGTATTCAGCAACGCTATCCGCCCCAGCGACTATATTAATGTGTGAAAGTACAACACCTTTGGGTTTGCCTGTACTTCCCGATGTATAAAGTATGGCAGCCATGTGGGTATCAATCAGTGTAGGCATTGCTTGATTATCAGCATGGTCAAGAAAATCTTGCCACCCTAATAGGCGTTTTTCTGGATAAATATTGTCATCAGGCAGTTGATTGTCAACGAGTATAATCGTATGTAGATCGGGACAGTTTTCTAATTGTGTGGAAAGACTTTGAAAACGACTTTTTGATGTGATTAATACTTGTACATTACAATCATTTAAAATATGACAGACTTGAGGTGCTTTAAGCACTGGATTAACCGGAACAAAAACGCCACCCGCCTGACAGATGGAAAAAAAACTAGTCACTGATTCTATTTGCTTAGGTAAATAAATGGCAACACGTTGTTGATGTTTTAAATGAATGCCAAGCAGAGCCTGTGCCATTGTTTGTGTCTGCTCAAATAGTTGACTGTAGCTCCATGTTGATTTTTTATGAGAGATAGCGACAACATCTGGTTGAATGCTGGCTGATTTTTCTATAATTTTGTGTAAGAGATTCGTCATTTTTAAATGCCAGTAGAATATTTTGGATGTGGTATATGAAGTTAAAAAATCTATTTAACAGTTACTTTATTAGTACAAGTATTCTAGCTCATTGCTTAATTATAGTAGTAGCCGTTTATTTTGTGAGCGAACGAGTAACATCTCATTGGCGTTGGCCCATAGTTAAACAGTGGTTTTTGGGTGATATTGATAAAACGGACGTTTATCCGCTAGATTATAACGATTTTGAATCTTTACCAAAAGGGCAGTGGCTTAAGATTCATCAACAAAGAGCTGATGATCGTGTCCATTTCGTTCGTCAGGCACATGCAGGGAGTGCCTATGATCAACTGAGAAGCAGGTTAATGTTGTTTGGCAGTAATACACATGGGACGGACTGGAATAATACAATTTATTCGTTTGATTTAAATACTTTGCAATGGATTGAAGCGTATCCCGCCGATTTGCCTGAAACATATACCGTGAATGCTGCGGGCATTCCAGTGGCTGGAGAAAAACAAAACCATCCCTGGGCCATGCATACCTTTGCGGCAATAGTATTTGATGCGTTGCGAAATAAACTGTTTGTAGCCAGTTATCCTGAACATATGAGGCCAGAAAAGTACGGGCAAAGACTGGCATCTAAATGGAAACTGATAAAAAAACACCCTACATGGCAGTACGATATTTTAAACAGACAATGGCAAGCACTTGAAGGGAAAAGCATACTGTTTTTTCCTTATGCCATTGCCTATAATTCAGATACCGGCAGTATTACTGGGTTTCGACCTAATGGCGTTTTTGAATGGAACGAGGGGCTGGGCTGGAAGAAAGTCGCAAGAAAGTCGATTGACCAATACCATACTAATGCCGTCTATGATTCAGTTAATGATGTTTTTATTCTGTATGGTGGCAATAAAATGAACAATACTGTTCATACTTATGCTGTTGGTGATAAAGCAACTAAAGAAATGCTGACAAAAAATCTGCGTCCTCCAGTCGGACAATCAGTGCCAATGGCTTTTCATAAAGGCATCGCAAAAGCTGTTGCTCTTATTGATGGTGATGAGCTGGCACAGACATGGCTCTACGATTATGCTTTAGATCAATGGCAGAAGGTTGAGGGCGCTGATTTTCCATATAAAATTGGTATGAATTACAGTATGGAATATGATGTAAAGCATCGTTTGATTGTGCTTGTTAGTAGCCCGAAGAATCAGCAGACTGCGGTTTGGGTTTTGAAACTTTAATTTCCATGTTGTTAGGTGTGCAAAGTTGATTATTACTATACTGAATCGGACCTATATCTATATTCTCTGAACGTTTGTTGGTGCAGAAGTCTGTTGTCAGTGATTTAATCTTTTTGCCTTGAGCTAGGATCTCTTCTCCATTAACTAAAATTAAGTCAGCAGCGTTCAAATCCCGAAACCAGGAAAAAAATGAGCAATCAGAGAAGTCGCGTGAACTTGATAAACAATTGTAATCAATTATATTATGACTGGCGAAATGGCTTGCTTCGTTACGGTTTTTAATGCGGCCTGAAATGATATTGTTGTGTATTGTTGCACTTGAAGTGCTATAGCGGACATCAATACCGAGTGTATTAAATATCAGATTATTATATATCTGAGTGTTCTTGGCTTTATTAAGATAGATACCCACATCATGTGAACAATGCATGATGATATTGTTACGGATGATGCCATTGCTAAATTCGGTGCTGCAGTCTTGATTTCGGCAATAACTTTTACCTGTGCCCCCGCCTCCAAAAGACAGACCAATTCTAATGCCTTCATTGGGAGGAAGATTCCTTTCGCAAATAATTAAATTGTTTTCAAATATGCCATTTTTGCCATTGCCTTTCATGAAAGTGCCATAGCTGGTATGGTCTCCTTTTGCTTTGGAAAAATCAGAAATCAGGTTGCCACGTACTCGCCAGTTATTAACACTATTGATATTAAGTAAAGTAACCGGGTTGGCTGTTTGTCTGTGATGTTTGTTGTAAAAAGTATTTTTCTCAATAACACCGTTGTCTGGAAATTGAGCTTGCCCTGAAATATTGACACCATTAACTTTAATTGCAGCGTTAAAGTCATGGATGATATTGTTTTTCAATACAAAGTATTTTGCTTTACCCACAACATGAAATGCGTGTTCACAATAACTATCATGGCTACAAGTCCCCTGAATATCTAGATTTTCAAAAATCCAGTGAGCTGCTTTGACGTGAAAGCCTTCTGATAAATTAAATTTCAGTTTTACCGATCCTAAACGACTACTTTTTAAAGTAATGGGAGCGGTCGCTTTGCCATGTTGAGTAATAGGAATACTTCTCCCATTAAAGGTATAAGTGCCAGGCATAATGATAATCGTCTCACCTGGTTGGACTTTTTTTATGGCTGAGAATAGTTGTTTACTTGAATGGATATAGATAGCATTTTTATTAGGCAGTAAGCTGTTTTGGTTTGCTGATGCACCTTGTCCCTTCCATTGTGAAATGGGTTGAAGAATGACAAAGGGTTCGATTGCAGGTGTTTTCCAATCGTTGATTAATTTCGTTTTTAATAAAAGATGACCCACTTGCTGTTTTTTTCCATGACTAAAGTGGGCTAATGTATTGGTTATCCGCTCAAAAAAGAAATTAACGGGTTCTTGAAAGTAGAGCGGGATAAGCAAAATTCCACTGATTATTATCATGTGACCAAGCACACCTGTAGAAAACAGATACGATATTAAAAACTTTTTAAGTTTTATTCGATTAATAATCATTTTTTTAAAATGTCATCTATATTTAGGTGATATGTTAAGTATACTTGTTACTTGATTAAGTGGCATTTGAATTAGAGCCTGAAACGGGGACGCTATCAATATAATAGCTGTCGTGTGAGAGTGCAGGTTCTTTTTTATTAAAAGTCAAAAAATATTCGTTTAACCAGATATTAAGGTTTTGCCATGTTTTTTATTTTATTAAATTGATAAATATTTTTTAGGTATAAAATGATTCCAGTAATTTTATCAGGTGGTAGTGGTACTCGACTTTGGCCTTTGTCACGTAGCCAGCATCCAAAACAATTCCTACCTTTGGTTTCTAATCATTCCATGTTGCAGGAAACAGTATTACGTCTAGATGGGATTGATGGTCTTAAGTCGCCTATTGGTGTGTGTAATGAAAACCATCGTTTTATGATGGCTGAGCAATTAAGAGAAATCAATATTTCTCCATCAGCTATTATTTTAGAGCCCATGGGTAGAAATACGGCACCTGCTGTTGCATTGGCTGCATTAGCTGCTGAGTCAGAAGATGATATTTTATTAATTTTACCTGCTGACCATGTGATTACCAATGTACAGGCCTTTCAGGCAGCGGTTAAGCATGCTAAAGAAATAGCAGAGACAGGTGCTTTGGTCACTTTTGGTATTGTACCGACAGAGGCTGAAACAGGTTATGGCTATATTAAAGGTGGGCAGAAGAACACTGACATTGCTTTCAATGTGGATTCTTTTGTTGAGAAACCCGATGCAGAGACTGCTCAGAAATATGTTGATAGCGGTGAATATTATTGGAATAGCGGAATGTTTGTGTTTAAAGCAGGGCGCTATTTAGAGGAGTTAAATAAATTTAACCCTGAAATGTTACAAGCTTGTCAGGAAGCTTATCGCTTAGCCGAAGTTGATATGGATTTTGTGCGTTTAGATAAAAAGGTATTTTCTCAATGTCCTGCAGATTCAATCGATTTTGCAGTGATGGAAAAAACGGATCAGGCTGTTGTTGTTCCCTTGTCAGCTGAATGGAATGATGTGGGTTCATGGTCTGCATTATGGGATGTGACTGATAAGGATGATGAAGGCAATGCAATTAATGGTGATGTTGTCACTGTTAACACAAAAAATTGTTTTTTACATTCAAGCAGTCGCTTAATCACAACGGTAGGTGTTGACAATTTAGTTGTGGTTGAGACTTCTGATGCTGTTTTGGTTGTCTCTAAGGATAATGTGCAGGATGTAAAAGCTATTGTTGATGAATTAAAAATTCAAAACAGACCTGAGTCAGAGTTGCATCGCAAAGTATATCGTCCTTGGGGATATTATGATTTGGTCGATAATGGTGAGCGCCACAATACTAAACGAATCGTAGTCAATCCAGGGGCTAAATTATCAGTACAAAAACATCACCATCGAGCGGAACACTGGGTAGTCGTTAAAGGCACAGCGGTGGTTTCAAAAGGTGATGAACAAATATTACTGACTGAAAATGAGTCTACCTATATTCCACTGGGTGTTGTGCATAGTCTGGAAAACCCTGGCGTCATACCTTTGGAAATGATTGAAGTGCAATCGGGAAGTTATTTAGGCGAAGATGATATTGTTCGCTATCTTGATAAATATGGGCGTGTTTAAACTTAATTTAATGAAACAGTGTGAATTTACAGTGAACTATTCAATGATCAAAAAATATCGACAGAATTTACTTTTTCTATCATTTAATTAGAGTGATATGAAAACGAAGATAGTTGTTCTGTTATTGACAATGCTGCCTATTCATCCGGTATTTGCGGCTTCTTTAGCTGATGTAATTGAAATAACAAAAAAGTCAGTGGTGGCTGTGGGTACTTATATGCCAAAGCGCTCACCCAGAGGTATTTTTTTGGGGACAGGTTTTGCAATTGCCAATGGGCGTTTAATTGTCACCAATGCACATGTATTACCAAAAAAAATAGAAGACAAAAGTTTTGAAAAGCTGACAGTATTTAATCGACAAAATAAGCAAATCAAAATGTTCGAAGCCAAGGTTGTAGCTGTAGATAAAGAGCATGATATTGCCATATTGCAACTAGTCAATGGCCTGTTACCAGCCACTGGATTAAGCAATGCAAAAGTAAGAGAAGGTCAGACTGTTGCTTTTACCGGGTTTCCTATAGGCATGGTGCTTGGTCTTCATCCAGTGACGCATACAGGAATAATTTCTGCTATTAGCCCCGTTGTTCTTCCCATGTTAAGGTCGCGACAATTAAATGCAAAGTTAATGAAACGGTTGCAAGACCCGTATGATGTCTATCAACTTGATGCAACGGCTTATCCAGGGAATAGTGGTAGCCCTGTTTATGAAAAAGAAACTGGAAAAGTGATAGGCATTGTAAATAAAGTGTTTATTAAAGAAAGTAAAGAGACAGTGTTATCCAAACCTAGTGGTATTACATATGCAATCCCCATTAGGTATTTAGATGATTTATTAAAGAAAAATAATTTATTGTGAAGCAGAGATGATTAGAATATTTAGGCATTATTTGTCCAGAGCATATCTTGGACTGTTTTTTGTAGAGTTTTTTGTATTGTTTTTTGCCATGTATTGGGGAACTGATTTACGTTTTTTTTATACGTCTTCATGGTATACGGACGAATACATTATTCTGTCGAGCTCAATTTTTTCTGTTGTGACTACCATTTCAAATGTGGGGCTTGGCTTGTATAGGCGGAGTTTAAGTTGGGACGACTACCATTTGCTGCCTAGAATAGGGATCAGTTTTGTTTCAGCGTTGATGGTGTTATTAGTTATTTATTATTCGTTTCCTGAATTTACAATTGCTAGAAGTGTATTGGTTTATTCGTTTGCAATGGCAGGTTTAGGCATCTTGTTTTGCCGATATTTATTTTATAATTATGTAAAACATTCCAATTTAAAAAAGAAGATTCTTGTTGTTGGTGCTGGAAAAAATGCCAGTAAATTAGTGAGTAGTAATGATGATTATATTCATCGGGGTTTTGAAGTTTCGGCATGTCTCAATATTAATGATGCGCCTGTTGTAGTAAACAATCACAGAGTTATCTCAGATTATAAAAGTATTCTGGCTGTAGTAAAAGAGTTAGATATAGATGAAATTGTATTAGCGTTAGATGATAGGCGTTGTGCTTTTCCAATGGATGACTTACTGGATTGTAAAGTTTATGGTATTGATGTTGTTGATTTATTAACTTTTTATGAAAGAGAAAAATCAATGATCGATCTGGAAAATATTTTTCCAAGCTGGTTTGTATTTTCAGATGGTTTTGCAAATGGCGGGATGAGAATTTATGGAAAAAGGTTTGTCGATATTTTAGCCAGTTTTATTTTATTGCTGGTGAGCTGGCCTTTCATGCTGATTGTTGCTTGTGCTATTTATATTGAAAGTGGTTTTAAAGGACCTATTTTGTATCGGCAAACACGAGTGGGTGCGCTAGACGAAAACTTTGATGTGATTAAATTTAGAAGTATGCGTACGGATGCTGAATTAAATGGAGCTCAGTGGGCGCAAGAAAAAGATAATAGAGTCACTCGTGTAGGCGCAATAATAAGAAAAATTAGATTGGATGAGTTGCCACAGATATGGAATGTTTTTCGGGGTGATATGAGCTTTGTTGGACCACGACCAGAAAGACCTGAATTTGTTGACCAATTTGATAAAAACATCCCTTATTACCGTAAAAGACATCGTGTAAAACCAGGTATTACAGGATGGGCTCAACTCTGTTATCCCTATGGTGCCAATGAATATGATGCCATCCAAAAGCTGCAATATGATTTATATTATGTAAAAAACTATAGTTTGTTTCTTGATGTTACGATTATTATTCATACCATTGAAATAGTGTTATGGGGCAAAGGGGCTAGATAGTTTTAAAAAATGGATATATGGTTTATATATATAGTAAAAACCCTGCTACTCCCCATTGCTAGCCTATTGGTTTTTTCTTTTTATGGTTGTTTTTACATTATAAAAAATAAAGGAAAGGGTGGTGGGATGTTAATCATCCCATTATTCTGTTTGTTTTTATTAAGCCTTCCTATTGTCGCAATCAATTTAGCTGAATTTCAGCAACAGTACCCAGCTCTGGATTACGCCACAATAGACAAAGTTCAACCGCAAGCTATTATTGTTATTGGAGGCGGTGTTAATACCTTTGCTCCTGAATATGGCAAAATAACGGTTAATAGTCGAACATTATTGCGTATACGTTATACAGCTTATTTGGCACAAAAAACAAAATTACCCATTTTAGTGAGTGGGGGACGCGTGCTAAATAAAAATAATGAAAGTGAAGCGAGTTTAATGGCTTCAATATTCAGAAAAGAATTCAATTTACCCGTGCAGTGGCAAGAGCCTGAAAGTAGAAATACCGCAGAGAATGCAATTTTTTCTCAGCTAGTTTTAGCTAAAGACCATGTGGACCGCATCCTTTTGGTGACAGATGCAATGCATATGGGCAGAGCAGTAGAGCAGTTCAAACGTGTTGGTTTAACTGTAATTCCTGCACCAACGATGATTATGTCGTTGAGTAAAATAGATGTATTCTCATTCCTGCCGTCTGCAAAAGCTCTAGAAATAAGCTCTAAGGCTATTCATGAATGGCTGGGTAGGTTATGGTATAGATTAAGGTATTAATGGTTTTATTTAAAAACTGATAGGCTTATTATTAACCAAAGGTATGGTCCATTTTTGATGAAAGCTGAAAATTAAAAAAAATTAAAAACGATATGAGAAGATTTGCTATTATTTTTCTATGCGCTCTGTTGATCAGTATGCCTTCATATGCTCAGCAAGCTCAATTATTGTCTATCAATTATGGAGAAGCAAAAAGCAAGCAGTTTGAAGTGGATTTTTTGTTTTCTGGTGCCGTTACATATAAAAAATTCTTACTGGCTAGTCCAAGTCGACTCGTTGTAGATTTCAATAATGCCATTTTACTCAATAAAACAGTTCTTTCAGCTGAAAAGTCTTTATTTATTGAAAGGGTACGCAGTGCACCAAGAGATAACAGTAACTTAAGAGTTGTCTTTGATTTTAAAGCAGGTGTTAAACCTAATAGTATTAAAATTGTCAGTGGTCATTTGAATGACGGACATGTGGTATTAAACTTGTCTGTCACTTCAGCATTAGGACATATCAAACCAACTCTCTCGGATACTCCAAAACAAGAAGCTTCTCATATCGCTATTCCAGATGCAGTGCCTGCTCATATCCAGTCGTCAGTTGAAGAGGATGATGAACAAAGCGAGGATGAGGTAAGTACTGAAAGCTATTTTTCTAAGTGGGATTTTACCGGAAAAGTAGCCATTGAAGATTTAGGTTTTTTTCATCATAGGCTGGATCCCCAGCAACATAATAATTATATATCGGGTTCAATTGAGCCAGAGATCTATCGTGAATGGGATGATGGCAAGCAAAGTTTTACATTTTCTCCTTTTTTTAGATATTCTCAGCATGACAGTAAGCGCACTCATTTTGATATACGTGAATTGACCTGGCTATTATCTGAGGAAGACTGGGAGTTAAGGGTAGGTTTCCGAGAGGTATTTTGGGGGGTTGCAGAGGGATTGCATTTGGTTAATATTATTAATCAAACAGATTTGGTTGAAAACACAGATACTGAAGACAAGTTAGGTCAGCCAATGGTCAACCTGGCACTCATAAGGGACTGGGGAACGATAGATTTATTTATTTTACCTGGTTTCAGAGAACGAACTTTTCCTGGGCAAGAAGGGCGGTTGAGAACCTTTCCTGAATTCAGTGTGGGAGAAGCTGAGTTTGAGCATTATGGGATTGAAAAGCATATGGCCTATGCTGCACGCTGGTCTCAGGTTCTGGGTGATTGGGATGTGGGTTTTTCACACTTTCATGGTACCAGCCGCGAACCTTCATTTAAAACGAAAGCCTCTCCATCAGGTTTGATTCAGTTAATTCCCTATTATGAGTTAATCAATCAAACGGCTGTTGATTTGCAATTGACTCATGAAGACTGGATATTTAAACACGAAGGCATTGTTCGTGAAGGGCAGGGAAATACTTTCTATGCCATGACAACAGGTGTTGAATACACTTTATTTGATCTTTTTAGATCGGGGTTGGATTTAGGTCTAGTTGTTGAATATATGTACGATACTCGGGGGGCTAACAATTTTTTAGCGCCTTTTCAGGATGATATATTAACTGCATTTCGATTCGGCTTTAATGATGTTCAAAGTACTGAGATATTAGCGGGTGTTATGTTTGATCGAACAAATAACAGCAGATTTTATAATATTGAAGCGAGCCGAAGGCTAGGTGATAGTTTTAAGATTGATCTGGAGCTAAGGTTTTTTAGTGGTGCGCCAGCGAATGATCCCAGTTTTTCTTTTAGAGAAGATGATCATATAAGAGTCGAAGTTGGCTATTATTTTTAAATTATCTGGTTCCTACGCGCTACGTGGTAACCCTTTCTAGATGCGCCAGCGTCAGGTATCAAGAAAAAGCGAGACGCAGGCGCGTCAATACTGAATTTCCACGCAGCGCATGGGAACAAGAAATGAGTTAACTTTAATCTGGGTTAAATTTTTGAATGGCTTTTATTCGTTGTATTGGGCCAGTCAATATCCAGCACTTCGTAGCCAGTTAAACTCAAAACTCATTTACGATCTTATCTGGTTCCCACGCGCTGCGTGGTAACCCTTTCTAGACGCGCCAGCGTCAGGTATCAAGTAAAAGCGAGATGCAGGCGCGTCAATACTGAATTCCCACGCGGCGCATGGGCACAAGAAATGAGTTAACTTTAGCCTTGGTTAAATTTTTGAATGACTCTTATTATGAATAATCTTCTAGCTTGGAAATCGATGAACTTTCGATTCAAATTGACCATTAGAATGCAGTGAAAATACCCTGTACCCAGGTTTGTTTTTATCAACGGCATAACCTTCACTAAGTGGTTTAAATTGAAAGCAGGTTGAGGGGGTTCCTAATATCAGCTTATTATCTTTAATTTCTTCCAGTTCTTGATGAATATGACCGCAGCTGATTGCTTTAACCTGAGGGTGGTCTTTTATTAAAGAAAAAAGCACATCGCTATTTTCAATGATCATGGTGTCCATCCATTCGCTATGAGTTGGAACAGGGTGATGATGGACTGCAATAAGGGTATTTAAATCTGGGTTTTCTTCTAAAGTATTTGTTAAATAAGTGAGCTCTGAGTGAGCTAGGTGACCGCCAGTTGCCCCAACTTTCTTACTGTTAAGGCTAATTATTTGCCAATGTTTGAATTGTATCAGCTTGTTACAATTGACCTGATTATCTGCAAAGATGTGTTTCATCAAGGTGAAATCATCGTGATTGCCTGGTAAGCAAATTGTACGGGTATGATATTGTTTAAATGCCTGATAAATTCTCTGATAACAGGGTTGGCAAGGGTCTTGAGCTAAATCCCCAGTCACTAAAAGTAGATCAATTTTATTGTAAGTCTGATGAATGTGATCTAGCAAATTTAGAAAAGATTGTTCAGTCTCTACTCCTGACATGGTTTTGCCTTGTTCAGCAAGAATGTGGAGATCAGAAATTTGTAAAATAGTTAAAGATGAGTCAGGAGTCATATTTTTTTACAGAGAACTTTGGCGTTTCTTTTGTAATTATAAAACGCTTTACGCTGTTCAGGTAGGGCGTCAATATCGGTTGCTTTAAAACCACGTTCAATAAACCAGTGCATGGTTTGAGTTGATAATACAAATAATTTGCTGAGTTGTTGTTGCTTGGCTTGAGCAACCAGGTGTTCTAATAAATGATTGCCCCGGGCTGATTTTTGGTAGTCTGGGTGTATTGCAAGGCAAGCTATTTCAGCTGATTTTTTATCGGGCATAAGGTGGTAAGCTGTACAGCCAATAATCAGTCCGTCGCGTTCAATAACAATATAGTCACTAATTTCCATTTCCAGTTTTTCTCTTGAACGTTTAACCAGAAGGCCTTGTTGCTCCAGGGGTTTTATCAGTTCAAGAATACCTGCAATATCATCTAAGTCGGCTGAACGAATAGACTCATAAGGGGTAGCACTAATCAGAGTGCCTGTTCCATCTCTGGTGAATAGCTCTAATAATAAAGCACCATCAATTTTTCGATTGATTAAATGGACGCGTTTAACCCCATGATCACAGCTTTGTTTGGCGGCATTTAATGAGCTATAAAGCGTTTCTGACATCTGTTGTTGAAGGAGCGATTTCACTTCAGCTGTGGTCATTTGCTGGATTAACTGCTGGTTCTCTGTGCAATTATGCTCAGTAAGCAAGATTAATTTTTCTGCTTTTAAAGCGATGGCAACTTCAGTTGCGACCTGTTCAGCAGCCAGGTTAAATATTTCTCCACTGGGCGAATAGCCAATTGGGGAGATTAATACTACGTTATCCTGATCTAATTGCTGGTGAATAGCGGTATGCTCAATACGACGAACTTTCCCTGTGTGTTGAAAATCAATGCCGTCAATAATTCCAAGGGGTTTAGCTGTAACAAAGTTGCCTGAAGCGACTTTTATTTTAGCACCCGCCATAGGTGAGTTAGCTAAGCCCATAGAGAGAAGAGCTTCAATTTCTACTCTGACCAGGCCAGCCGCTTCTTTTACGCATTGAAGTGCTAGGTCGTCTGTAATTCTCAGGTTATTGTGGAAATTGGAGTTAATGTTTTGTTGCTTGAGCCTTTGATCAATTTGTGGGCGAATGCCATGAATTAAAACCAGGCGTATCCCTAAACTCTTCAGTAAGGCAAAGTCATGAATTAAGTTGTCACAATCATCCAAAACTGTTTCACCATTAAAGAAAATGACAAAGGTTTTGTTGCGATGAGCGTGGATGTAAGGGGATGAATCCCTGAACCAGTTTACAAAGTGAGTGGGGGAGGTTGATATCATGGGTCAGTTTGTAAAAAAGCTGGGCATTGCCCCACCCTACAAGATACCGATTTGGATTTCAGTTTAGGGAAGGGGGGCTCCACACAAGAATAAAGCAACATGCTCTTCCTTGAGCCTTTTGCCTGTTCTATCAATTATCAGTTACAGCACCTGTTGAAGCAGAGCTAACAAGTTTTGCATATTTAGCTAAAACGCCTCGGTTATATTTGGGTGCAGGTTGTTGCCATTTTTCCAGACGTTGAGCAATAACACTATCATCCAGATGAAGTGTTAGCTGTTTAGTCTCAGCATCAATAGTAATTTTATCACCATTTTCAACAATAGCTAAAGAACCACCAACATGTGCTTCCGGTGTAATGTGCCCAACAACAAAACCATGGGTGCCGCCAGAAAAACGACCGTCAGTAATTAGTGCTACATCTTGTCCTAAGCCTTTACCCATTACAGCAGAAGTAGGGGAAAGCATTTCTCTCATGCCGGGTCCACCTCTTGGGCCTTCGTAGCGAATAACAATCACATCACCTTTGACAATTTCACCATTAAGAATGCTTTGTAATGCTTGTTCTTCTGCTTCAAAAACTTTAGCTGAGCCAGTAAAAACCAAACCTTCTTTACCCGTGATTTTTGCAACAGAACCTTCAGTCGCAAGGTTTCCATATAAAATAGCCAGGTGACTGTCTTTTTTAATAGGATTGTCTAGTGATCTGATCATGTCCTGACCATCTGGGTAAGGTTTAACATCAGCTAAGTTTTCAGCTAATGTTTTACCTGTTACTGTGAGGCAATCCCCATGTAACAAGCCTTGGTCCAGTAATATTTTCATTAATGGCTGAATGCCACCAATTTCAATAAGCTCAGCCATTTGATAACGGCCACTAGGTTTTAAGTCAGCCAGCATTGGTACACGAGCTCCAATACGAGTAAAGTCGTCTAGATTAATATCAACATTCGCAGCGTTTGCCATTGCAATGATATGTAGCACTGCATTGGTAGAACCACCTAAAGCAATAATGATGGTAATAGCATTTTCAAATGCCTCTTTTGTCATAATGTCGCTAGGCTTGATATTATTTTTTAATAACTCAAGTACTGCGGCACCCGCACGTTCACAATCAATACGTTTATCTTCAGAAACAGCGGCTTGAGCAGAGCTGTTAGGTAAGCTCATACCTAAAGCTTCAATAGCTGATGCCATGGTGTTGGCTGTATACATTCCACCGCAAGAACCTGCACCTGGAATAGCTTTTTCTTCAATTGCAGCAAGTTCAGCATCGTCAATTTTATTATTTGCTCTGGCGCCAACTGCTTCAAATACTGAAACAACGTCCAGTTTTTTCTCTTTATGGCAGCCAGGTAAAATAGTGCCGCCATAAACAAAAATAGCAGGACGGTTTAGACGAGAAAGTGCAATCATGCAGCCTGGCATGTTTTTATCACAACCACCAATGGCAACTACGCCATCAAAGCCTTGGCAACCAACAACAGTTTCAATTGAATCGGCAATCACTTCACGAGAGACTAAGGAATATTTCATTCCCTCTGTTCCCATTGAGATCCCGTCTGAAATTGTAATCGTGTTAAAGATCACTGCTTTACCATTGGCATCATCAACACCTTTAGCTGCATCATCAGCCAGGTTGTTGATATGCATATTACAAGGTGTCACCATGCTCCATGTTGATGCAATACCTATTTGTGGTTTTTTGAAATCTTCATTTTTAAAGCCTACTGCATGTAACATTGCGCGACTTGGCGCACGTTCCATACCATCAACAACTAAAGATGAAAATGCACGGGTGTTTTTATCACCTGAATTTGCCATGTAAATATTTCCTAATAATATATGTTTTGAAAAAGGATAGAGCTGAGGAACTGCTCTTTTAGCCTTTAGCCTGCTCTTAAAAAGTATCCCAGTTGCTTGTTTTACGACGCCAGCTTAATTTGGGTAGAATAAAACCTAAGATCACACCAAATAAAGACAGGATGCCGCCATATAAAAACCAGTCTTGGTTGGCACTGTCTTTAAGCATCTGGTTTTCATGGGATACTTCTTTTAATTCATTGCTTAATGTTATTATTTTTTTTCTGGACTGGTCTCTATCATGCTTTAACTGTACTGCATTAGCCGCTGTTTGGCGCAAATCATTAAGTTCATTGCTTAATTGTTCACGTTCTTTAGATAGTGATTTATTTGATGATAAAGTTTTATCGTTATTGCCTTTTATCTGGTTAAGCTCTTGTTTAACCGTTTCAAATTGTTGTTGTAAGGTTTCAAGTTTCTTGTTGGCTTTAGCCAGGTACCAGCTACTAATGGGTTTGTTAAGAGTATGTCTGGTTAGAATATAGCCTTCAACGCCACTATTGGTTTTTACTTTGCTGTAGTGATTATCTTTGTTTTCACTAATAACAGTTAATGGCGTGCCACTAGGTATCATTCTTAGAATTTTACTGCGGTTACTTTCAGTACTTCTAAGTGTGTATTTCATACTATCAGTCACATAGACTGTTTTAGCGTTAACTGAGATGCTAAAACAGATTAAAGCAATGAAGGTGCTTAATATTTTTGTTACGGATGAGCCTTTCATAAAGTTACAACCAGAGTCTAAGGTTTAATGAGAGAGTAATAATTCCAATAATGCTTTTTGGGCGTGTAAGCGATTTTCCGCAGCATCAAAAACTACGCTTTGCGAACCATCAATCACTTCAGCAGTGACTTCTTCACCTCTGTGGGCAGGCAGACAATGCATAAATAATGCATCGTTATTAGCAGCAGCCATGATAGATGAATTGACTTGAAAACCTTGAAATGCGACTTCACGCTTTTTCTGTTCTTCTTCTTGTCCCATGCTGGCCCAGACATCAGTCACAATTAAGTCTGAATTTTTAGCGGCCTCTACAGTGCTGTTTAAAACTGTAACGCGGTCACCCGCAGCATCGACAATTGCCTGATTCGGTTTATAACCGTCAGGGCAAGCAATATTAAGTTTAAAATCAAGTACCCTGGCAGCGTTAATGTAGGAATGGCACATATTGTTACCATCACCAACCCAGGTGACTGTTTTTCCTTCAATATCGCCTCTATGCTCAAAGTAGGCCTGCATATCAGCAAGTAACTGGCATGGGTGCAATAATTCAGTTAAGCCATTAATGACAGGAACTGTTGAATGTTTTGCAAAGGTAGTGACCGTTTCATGAGAAAAGGTACGCAGCATAATGCAATCAACCATGCTGGAAATTACTCGTGCACTGTCTTCCAGCGGTTCCCCACGCCCTAATTGTGTATCTCTCGGCGATAAAAACAAGGCGCTCCCTCCAAAGTGGGTCATACCTGATTCAAAAGAAATTCGGGTGCGAGTTGATGATTTTTCAAAAATCATTGCCAATACTTGGCCCTTTAACGGTCGAAAGTCAGGGTTTCTATTGGTTTTTAATGAGATAGCTCGATTAATTAAGTTGCGAAAATCATCGCTTGATAAGTCGAGTAGGCTAATAAAATGTCTAGGTTGCATCATTTTGTACAGCGTGTTGTGAATTCTTGGATGAGCTCTGATAATTGTTCAGTCAGAGATTCAATTTGTTCTGAATTTATGATTAGAGGAGGTAATAACCGTATGGTGCTATCAGCTGTTACATTAATTAATAAGCCATTTTCTTGTGCAATTCCAACTAATTCAGCGCAAGGAAAGGCAAGGTCGATACCAATCATTAGCCCTTTGTTTCTGATATTAGAAACAGAAGGGTTATTTTTTAATTTTTCAATAAAGTGACTGCAGATTTCAGAGCCTTTGGATTCAACTTGTTCAATAATTTTGTCTTTATCCAGAGTTTCTAAGACTGCAAGTGCAGCACTGCAAGCTAAGGGGTTGCCACCAAAAGTGGAGCCATGTTTGCCAGCAGTTAATAAAGTAGCTGCTTTACCATGGGCAAGACAAGCACCTATTGGTACGCCGTTACCTAAAGCTTTGGCTAGGGTGCAAACGTCAGGAATAATTGAATTATGCTGATAGGCAAGAAACTTTCCTGTTCGACCTATTCCAGTCTGAATCTCATCAACCATCATTAATAAATCATGTTGATCACACAAGCTGCGAACCTGGTTAAGATAGTCTGAAGCAGGGATATGTACGCCTCCTTCGCCTTGTATGGGCTCAACAAGAACAGCAACTATATGACTGTTTTGTTTTATCGCTGTTTTTATCGCATCGATATCATTAAACGGTACATGAACAAAATCTTCGCTTAAGGGGGCAAAGCCTTCTTGAACCTTTGGGTTTCCAGTTGCACTTAAGGTTGCCAGGGTGCGCCCATGAAAACTTTTGTTCATTGTTATGATGCAAGGTTTGGTTATGCCTTGTTGGTGCCCGTATAAACGCGCAATTTTTATTGCTGCCTCATTAGCTTCTGCACCAGAATTACAGAAAAAAACGTTATCCATACCACTTTTGTCGGTTAACTGTTCTGCTAATGCTTCTTGAGAAGCGATGCCATACAAATTAGATGTGTGCAGCAGTTTTTCGCTTTGTTTGCAAATAGCCTGATGAATTGCAGGGTGAGCATGTCCCAGATTGCAGACAGCTATACCAGATAAGGCATCAAGGTAACGTTTATTTGATTGGTCCCACAGCCAGACACCTTCACCTCTTTCAAAGGTTATTGGTAAACGTCCATAGGTTGGCATTATATGACTAGTCATTAGGTTATTTTTGGTGGTTTTATGGCGAAGCCAAATATTTTTCCGCGAAAAACATTCCATTATATCTGCTACACAGGAACTGGCAAGTGTGTTTTTATTGAAAATAAGCTTTTTAAGGTTTTTATCTGTGATAAAAATTGATAAGATTACTTGGTTTTTAATATGTTGAGTAAAGTAAGTAATGGACGTAATCGAAAGAATTAAAGATCAACTTGGAAGCCATCCTATTGTTTTATATATGAAAGGCTCTCCTGATTTCCCACAATGTGGCTTTTCGGCACAGACTGTTCAAGCGATAAAAGATTCTGGTGTACAGTTTATGTACATTAATATCTTTGAAGACCAAGAAGTTAGAGAAGCGCTTAAAGAATATTCAAACTGGCCAACTTATCCACAACTCTATATCAATGGAGAGTTAGTAGGCGGCTGTGACATTATTATGGATCTTCATAGTAAAGGTGAGCTAAAAGGAATGTTGGAAAAAGCTTAAGAGCAGGTTAAAGGTTCAAAGAGCAAGGACTCTTGTTCTTTGAACCTCGCACCTTTAATCTTGCGCCTGCTCTTTCTCAATCTCTTCCAGTCTTTTCCAGCGATTCACAATCATACAGAACAGTTTTGCAGTTTGTTCTGCATCATAAAGTGCCGAATGCGCTTTTTCACTATCCCATTCTAATTCAGCTGCTTTGGCAACTTTTGCTAAAACAGTTTGACCATAAGCCAGGCCGCCTAATGTTGCAGTATCGAAACTGCTAAATGGGTGAAAAGGGCTGCGTTTAATTTTGCTTCTTTCTATCGCTGCATTAAGAAAACTTATATCAAAAGCCGGGTTATGGCCGACAAGAATGGCTCTTGTACAGTCATTACGTTTTACAGCCGCTTTGATGGGTTTAAAAATTTTAGTTAATGCTTCTTTTTCCTCGACGGCCATTCGAAAAGGATGATAAGGGTCAATGCCAGTAAATTTTAAAGCCGCGTCATCTAGTTCAGAGCCATTAAAAGGGTTGATATTACTTGCATGTGTTTCAGTCAATTGTAATAAACCCTGATTATCTGGTTCTACAATAACGGCAGCTATTTCTAATAACGGGTTTTTTTTTGAATTAAAGCCAGCTGTTTCAATGTCAATGATAACAGGAAGGTATCCTCTAAATCGTTTACCTAATGGGTTTGGGTTTATGTCCATTTATATGTTTTTTATGAAAAATAAAGTTTGTACTATGTTTATTAACGTAAATTTAATATCATCCTACCATTAGAACTGATTTTAACAGCATTTTCTGTGAATAGAGCTTTATAGCTGATAATAGAAATCATCAATATTCTTCTATTGTCGAAAAGGGCAGAAGGTTGTGCACTATTTAGGATTTAAAAATTTATCTTAAGGAACCTCTGATTAGGCGTGAGCAACGAGTTCATGACTCGATCGTAAGCTTCCTTACTAATAAAGTTTAGTTTTAGAGGCTCTAAATGCAATATAAAATAAATAAATTTTTTTCAGTCGCTGTTTTATTAGCTTTATTAACAGGTTGTGCAACGGTGGAAATTGTTGATGACAGTGACCCCTGGGAAAGTTGGAATAGAAAAGTTCATTCATTTAATGAAGATCTGGATGAATATGCAATGATTCCCGTTGCTAAAGGTTATCGCTGGATAACACCTGTTTTAGTGGATGAGGCTATTACTAATTTTTTTAGTAATATTGATGATATTGGCGTAACAATTAATGATGCTTTGCAAGGCAAGTTTATGCAATCAGGGTTGGATTTTTCGCGGTTTATTATTAATACAACGGTTGGAGTTGCTGGTTTTTTTGATGTTGCATCAAGGGTTGACCTGGTCAAACATGATGAAGACTTTGGTCAAACATTAGGTTTTTGGGGAATACCGTCAGGGCCCTATATGGTTTTACCATTTTTTGGGCCAAGTTCGCCTAGAGGGACAGTAGGGCTGGTAGGCGATTTGGCAATGGATCCGACCTCGTATTTGACATTTGGCGTCGCCACCGCATTTAATACTGTTAATGCCACTGATACGCGGGCTGATTATCTGGGTACAGAGAAAATGGCCGAAGAGGCCTCTGTTTTTGGTAAATATGAGTTTTATAGAAACTCTTATATTTCACAAAGACAGTTTTTGATATTAGATGGGGTTGAGTCCGAAGAGAATGATCTGCTTTTAGATGACGAGTAATATAGTTGTCTTTTGAATAAAGATAATTTAAATCCATAGTAAAGCTGTCGATTTAATGACTACTCAATGTTTTTTGTGGTCATCAGGCAAGCTTAAATATTTTAAAGAAATAACATAGATAGAAGATAAATGGGAATACAGGATAATTACGAACAATTGCCTTTAAAGGATTTTACTGAAAAAGCTTATCTGGATTATTCCATGTACGTTATTTTGGATAGGGCATTACCTCATATAGGTGATGGATTAAAACCAGTGCAAAGACGAATTGTATATGCCATGTCAGAGCTGGGGTTAAATGCACTTGCCAAGTATAAGAAATCAGCTAGAACTGTTGGGGATGTGTTGGGTAAGTATCATCCGCATGGAGATTCGGCTTGTTACGAAGCCATGGTTTTAATGGCTCAGGATTTTTCATATCGATATCCTTTAATTGATGGACAAGGTAACTGGGGTTCCCCGGATGACCCAAAATCATTTGCGGCTATGAGGTATACCGAATCTCGATTAACGGCTTATGCACAAACGCTATTAAGCGAGTTAGGGCAGGGTACGGTTGATTGGGTGGATAATTTTGATGGCACCATGCAAGAGCCCGTTCAGTTACCTGCACGCCTGCCAAACGTATTGCTAAATGGCACTATGGGTATTGCTGTGGGGATGGCAACAGATATTCCTCCGCATAACTTACGTGAGGTTGTGGGAGCCTGTATACAACTTCTAGATGAGCCAGAGACAACACTAGAGACTCTGTTAACTCATGTAAAAGGACCTGATTATCCTACATTTGCCGAAATTATTACCTCAGTAGAAGAAATTGAAAAAATATATACCACGGGTAATGGCTCAATAAAAATGCGTGCCAAATATGAGATGGAAGATCATCATATTGTGATTACCGCGTTGCCTCATCAAGTATCTGGCGCAAAACTATTAGAACAAATTGCAGCCCAAATGCTAGCCAAAAAGCTACCTATGATTGAAGATTTAAGGGACGAATCTGATCATGAAAATCTAACACGATTATTGGTTATTCCAAAATCTAAACGGATTGATATTGAATCAGTGATGTCGCATTTATTTGCTACCACTGATTTAGAAAAAAATTATCGCGTAAATATGAATATGATTGGCTTAAATGGTAAGCCAGTGGTTAAAAATTTACGAGCAATCCTGTGTGAATGGCTTGAATTTAGAACAGAAACGGTTCGTAGGCGTCTACAATATCGTTTAGATAAAGTCTTGGCCAGAATCCATATTCTGGATGGTTTATTAATTGCCTATCTGAACATAGATGAAGTGATCGCTATTATCAGAGAATATGATAAACCCAAGCCTGTCTTAATGGAACGGTTTGGTATTACGGATATACAGGCTGAAGCAGTTTTAGAATTAAAGCTAAGACATCTTGCAAAGCTTGAAGAAATGAAAATTCGTGGTGAACAAGATGAATTGGAAAAAGAACGCCTGGCGCTGGAAAAAACTTTAGGTTCTAAGCGATTACTTAATCGATTAATCAAAACAGAATTGCAAAGAGATGCAGAGAAATATGGTGATGACAGGCGTTCGCCTATTGTATCAAGAGAGGCATCACAAGTTTTAGACACTACGGCTTTGATAGCAAATGAACCTTTGACCATTGTACTTTCACAAAAAGGTTGGATTCGTGCTGCAAAAGGACATGATATTGAAGTACAAAGCTTAAATTATCGTTCTGGTGATAAATATCTGGATGCGATAAAAGGGCGTTCAACACAGCCCGTCTATGTTTTAGACTCTACCGGGCGTGTATATACGGTATCGACTCATGACCTGCCATCTGCTCGTAGTCAGGGTGAGCCACTGACAGGACGTTTAAAACCGCCTGCGGGTTCTTTGTTTGCTCATCTGGTTGCTGGGCAGGCAGATGACTGGTATATCATGGTGAGCAATGCTGGTTATGGTTTTAGAGTGCAGTTGAAAGATCTGTTAAGTAAAAATAAAGCGGGTAAAGCGGTGATTACTTTGCCAGCAGGCGCTAAAGTATTAGCACCAACAGCCGTTAGCCAGGATTCTGATTTAGTTGCTGTTGTGACATTACAAGGGCGGTTATTAATTTTTCCTGTTCAGGATTTGCCTGCTTTATCAAAAGGTAAAGGTAATAAATTGATTCAGATTAAACCCGCTGATTTTAGCTCGGGAAGTGATGCGATTATATCGGTTGCAGTGATTCCAGAACAGGGAACTGTTAAAATTTTATCAGGTAAAAGACATCTGACCCTAAAAGGCAGTGATATTGAGGCCTATTCAGGAAGTAGAGCTAAAAGAGGTACTGCATTACCCCGTGGTTTTCAGAAAGTTGATGGACTAGAAAGACAAGAAACATAAGGTTACTTTGTTTATTTACTGAACTGTTATCAATTTTTAAAGTCTTGCTAGTGAGATGAAGACATATGTCATTGGGTTTATATCAACTTAAGTTTTTTAAATAAATGATAAATAAACAAATTCCAATAATTTTAATGCTATTGCTGATGATAACGCCTGTTGCTGAGGCGTTTGATCATTGTCTAGGAATGAGTATGTCTGGTAATTTGTCTGAAAATCAAGACTTAGTTATTGCAATGGTCGATGATGAAGCTGGCCCAATGCATAACAAATCATTAGTTAAAGGGCTACAGCACAAGCAAATTGAAAGGGAATGTGATAGCAAAACGATGTGTAGTTTTCATGCGAGTGCTGTTTATAACATGTCTTCACTTGAGCTAACTGATAACTCAGTTAGTTCTTCTTTATATTCAAATGATGAATACGTTTTACGCCATAGCACTACCTTATCTCCCGCTTTAAGGCCCCCGATCGTTAGACTCTAATAAAATGGTGCTTGTTGCTCTATCTTTAAGGCTATGTCACCGTTAAGTCTTGAAAAGTTAAAGTCGCTCTTAAAAGCCCTCTCCTGTTGGAGAGGGAGGGGTGAGGAGAAATATAACAACTCTCTCCTTCTTTAATATTCTCTTATAAATCAAGAGATAAAAAATAAATTTTGAATGATATGCTGTTTACTTTCTCCTCACCCAAACCCTCTCCAGCAGGAGAGGGCTTAAGAGCTAACTAAATCCACATTTAACGGTGA
>ENA-ORXI01000266-ORXI01000266.1-sediment-metagenome-genome-assembly--contig:-NODE-266-length-42450-cov-10.187407_pt1 | contig 42450 bp, 40 predicted proteins | sample MGYA00237861_ERZ511468 | MGnify/ENA primary metagenome ERZ511468 (study PRJEB26299, sample SAMN06266213) | sediment metagenome | isolation source: Hudson Canyon methane seep mesocosm | place... | reverse complement strand
TTTTTGATGACAAACTTATCTGTTTTTCATTTATTAATACCACTTGTCGCATTAAGTAGTGACTATCTTAATATCATACTTGCAGCATCACTTGGCTGTTCTATCTTAGCATTATTATGGATAGTCAAAAAAGCGCGCGTCACCTGTTGTGCAGCTTCAAAGGATACGGCTTTGATAAAAGCTCACTGGCAACAAGCATGGAAACGCAGTAAATTATTACTGATTGGTTATGCAATATCTGCAGCTATATTACTACTAGGTTGGTTCGTTGCTTCGTCACAAGCAGATCCTAATATGTTCGATATTATGCTAGCCGTATTTAGCTGGATTGCAGCGATACCTTTAGTCTTCATCGTCTTTGGTTTGTTTGTGCTTTCGACTGTATCTTCTGCACGCGCTAAACGAGGCGAATTTCCTAAAAAATCAGCTTTAGCGCTAGGTTCAGAAACAGAGTAATAATATTGAAAGTCACCCCGAAAAATCAGGGTCAGGTACAAACTTCCGTTACAAGACCTGACCTCATTTCCTCAAAGGCTCCATTCAAGCTACGGTTATTTAATCTGCGGCGTTCAGTGACCATTTATACAAGGTAATAAGCACAACAACTACCGGTATAAATGTCAAAGCCAAGTTAAATTCTGGAATAATTCGAACTGGATAACTCACAGTGAAACCTCATATAAAAAAGGCTGCAACCCACTAAGGTAGCAGCCTTTTTAAATTTAAATAACCAATATAATTAAGAAGATGAACGCTTATACTCATCCATTTCATTAAAGTTTAAATAGCGGTATATTTCATCAGACATTGGTTCAATACCGGCTACTTTCTCTTGATATTCTTCAACCGTTGGTAAACGCCCCATGCTTGCTACAACCGCTGCTAATTCAGCAGAAGATAAATAAACATCAGCACCATTACCTAAACGATTTGGGAAGTTTCGAGTCGATGTTGAAACAACCGTTGCATTGTCAGCAACGCGCGCTTGGTTACCCATACATAATGAACAACCCGGTGTTTCTGTTCGAGCCCCTACTCGACCGAAAGTGCTATAGACACCTTCTTCTTGTAGTTGATGTGCATCCATTTTAGTAGGCGGTGCAATCCACAACTTAGTCGGTAAGTTACCCATATTCTCAAGAACTTTACCTGCTGCACGGTAATGACCGATATTGGTCATACATGAACCGATAAAGACTTCATCAATTTCTGTACCCGCTAATTCAGATAATGGTTTCACATCATCAGGATCATTTGGACATGCAAGTAAAGGTTCAGTGATTTCATTTAAATCAATCTCAATAACTTCTGCATATTCAGCATCGGCATCACGTTCTAATAGCTCAGGATTCTCTAACCATGCTTTCATGGAATCAATACGACGTTTCAGTGTACGTGCATCTTCATAGCCTTCAGCAATCATCCATTCCAACAATGAAATGTTTGATTTCATGAATTCGATAATAGGCTCTTTGTTCAAATGAACAGTACAACCATTCGCTGAACGTTCAGCTGAGGCATCCGATAATTCAAATGCTTGCTCAACTTTTAGGTTTGGCATACCTTCAATTTCAAGTACACGACCATTAAAGATATTCTTCTTACCTTTCTTCTCAACCGTTAATAAACCCCGTTGAATAGCGACATAAGGAATCGCATTGACTAAGTCACGTAGTGTAATACCAGGTTGCATTTCACCTTTAAAGCGTACCAATACTGATTCAGGCATATCTAATGGCATCACACCTAAAGCTGCACCAAAGGCAACAAGACCAGAACCGGCTGGGAAACTAATACCAATTGGGAAACGAGTATGTGAATCACCACCTGTGCCAACGGTATCAGGTAATACCATGCGGTTTAACCAAGAATGGATAACACCATCACCCGGACGTAATGACACACCCGCACGTGTGCTAATAAAATCAGGTAATGAATGTTGTAGTTTGATATCAACTGGTTTTGGATAAGCGGCTGTATGACAGAAAGACTGCATCACTAAGTCAGCTGAAAAGCCTAAACAAGCAAGTTCTTTCAACTCATCACGCGTCATCGCACCGGTTGTATCTTGAGAGCCAACAGTTGTTACTTTAGGTTCACAGTATGTGCCAGGGCGTACACCTTCAACAGCACACGCTTTACCGACCATTTTTTGGGCTAAGGTGAAACCTTTACCCGTGTCTGCTGGTGCAACAGGACGAACAAATACATCAGAAGGATCTAAACCTAATGTTTCTCGTGCTTTATCCGTTAAACCACGACCAATAATCAGTGGAATACGACCACCAGCACGAACTTCATCGGCTAAGGTTGTTGGACGCATGTTAAATGTTGACACCACATCGCCCGCTTTATTGGTGATTTTACCTTCATATGGGTAAATCGTAATAACATCACCCGTATTCAAGTTTGCAACATCACATTCGATTGGCAATGCACCAGAATCTTCAGCAGTGTTAAAGAAGATAGGAGCAATATTGCTACCTAGTACAACACCGCCTTGACGTTTATTAGGCACAAAAGGAATATCTTTACCCATATGCCAAAGCACAGAGTTAATGGCAGACTTACGTGAAGAACCGGTACCAACCACATCACCGACATAAGCTAAAGGATGACCTTTTTTCTTTAACTCGGCGATATCATCTAATGGCGTGTCCATCGTGTTGATTAGCATCGCCTTTGCATGCAATGGAATATCAGGACGACTCCATGCTTCTGTTGCAGGCGACAAATCATCAGTATTTGTTTCACCCGCTACTTTGAATACGGTAACGGTCATACTTTCAGGTAATGCTGGACGTGCTGTAAACCACTCCGCATCAGCCCATGATTGAACTACGCGTTTTGCATAATCATTGCTTGCTGATTTCTCAACAATATCGTGATACGCATCATAAACTAACAATGTTTTCGATAAGGCAGCTTCAGCAGTGGCTGCTGTAGCATCGTTATCTAGTAAATCAATAAGCGCCTCAATATTGTAGCCGCCCATCATTGTGCCTAATAGCTCAGTTGCTTTAACCGCATCAATCAATGAACAAGACACATTGCCTTTCGCGACATCAGCTAAAAAACTCGCTTTTACATAAGCTGCTTGATCAACACCTGGTGGTACACGGTGAATCAATAATTCTAAACATTCTTCAGTAGCATCTGATTTAAGTAATTCGACTAGTGCAGATACTTGTTCCGCATCTAATGCTAATGGTGGTAAACCTTCTTGAGCACGTTGTTCAACGTGTTTTTGATATTCATTCAGCACGCAGCTTACTCCGGTGTTGAGACAGTAAAAAAGAGTATTTTAACATGCTCTCCGAAGATAACCCGAGATCTGATATAATTTGTTGCATTATTAGCCTAATTTTTTGGAGTTTTCGTGGATTTAACATCACTAACCGCTATATCCCCTGTTGATGGTCGTTATGCAGATAAGACAAAAGCCTTGCGCCCATACTTTAGTGAATATGGCCTTATTCGCGCACGTGTCGAAGTTGAAGTTCGTTGGTTACACCTTTTAGGTGCTAATGACGATATTGCAGAAGTACCTAAGCTCAGTGGTGAAGCTGAGGCTTTCTTAAACAATATCGTGGCTAAGTTCTCTGTTGAAGATGCAGCAGAAATTAAAGAAATTGAACGCACTACAAACCATGATGTAAAAGCGGTTGAGTACTTCATTAAACGTAAGTTCAAAGCGAATGCAGAACTTGATGCTATTAATGAATTTGTTCATTTTGCATGTACTTCTGAAGATATTAATAATACGTCTTACGGAATCATGCTTAAAAACGCACGTGAAGATGTGATTTTGCCAGAAATGGATACATTGATTGCTGCTATTCGTAAACTTGCCATTGAACATGCTGAAACACCCATGATGTCTCGCACGCATGGTCAACCTGCATCACCTACAACATTAGGTAAAGAAATGGCTAATGTTGTTCACCGTTTAGAACGTCAGCGAACTCATGTTGCTGCTGTTTTACTCTACGGGAAAATGAATGGTGCTGTTGGTAACTACAATGCTCATTTATCTGCTTACCCTGATGTAAACTGGCCAATGATGGCTGATGCTTTTGTTACAGGTCTTGGTTTACAGTGGAATAAATACACTACTCAAATTGAACCACATGATTATATGGCTGAGTTGTTCCAAGCATCGATGCGTTTCAATACCGTATTAATTGATTTCTGTCGTGATATTTGGAGTTATATCTCTATCGGTCACTTCAAGCAAAAAACAGTTAAAGGTGAAATTGGTTCTTCAACCATGCCTCACAAAGTAAACCCCATCGACTTTGAAAATGCCGAAGGTAACTTAGGTTTGGCAAATGCAATGTTTGATCATTTAGCAATTAAATTGCCTATTTCTCGCTGGCAGCGTGATTTAACTGACTCAACAGTATTGCGTAATATTGGTGTTGGTTTCTCATACTCTATATTGGCTTATAGCTCAGCACTAAAAGGTATTAGTAAGCTTGATCCTAATCCTCAATCAATGGCTGATGATCTTGATGCAAACTGGGAAGTATTAGCTGAGCCAATCCAAACGGTTATGCGCCGCTATGGTATCGAAAACCCGTATGAGATCTTAAAAGAACTAACGCGTGGTCGTCGTGTTAATGCAGAAATCATGCTTGAGTTTATAAATGGTTTAGAGCTACCAGAAGAAGCGAAAGAAAGTTTACGTCAACTAACGCCTGCTAACTACATTGGTAATGCAGCAGAACAAGCACGTAACTGTTAAATAATGACAACTCATCCCTACCCTCAATCTAAATCGGAACGAATCCGCTTTGAGGGTCGGGATGAAGCGCGTCAATTAGTATTACAAATGGCCCTAGAGGCTAAACGTCAAATATGTATTTATGGTCGCGATATCGATGCAATTTTATTTGATAGGCCTGAGTTTATAGATTGTGTCAGTGAGCTAGCCCGACGAAGCCCGAGAACTGAAATAAAAATTCTCGTCCACGACACGCTAGCCAATGTACAGAATGATCACCGACTTATCCCTCTTGCTCAACACTTGAGTAGTTCAATACATATTCATAACACCGCAAAACAACATCGAGATTTTCAACAAACTACGCTATTGGTCGATGACTTTGCCAACTTAGTCTGCCCTCGTGCAAGAGTATACGATGGTTCAGCATGTTTATATGACCGACTAGAAACACGACAATTACAAAAGAAGTTTGATGAGCAATGGCAACAAAGCACCCCTGATATCAGCATAAGGCGACTACACTTATGAAGGCTCTACTATTTATTATTTTCAGTCTCTTTAGTGGCTTGCTGTTAGCCGAAGATAAAATTGAAACAATCCAACTTAATCATCGCCTTGCAGTTGAAGTTTTACCTGAAATACAAGCCTTCTTGCCAAAAACGGCCACAGTCCGTGCTTTTAATGACTATATTATTTTACAAGCTAGTCCTAAAGTTATTATAAAAGTCAAACAACTCATTGAGCAACTCGACACACCGCCACAAAGACTTAAAATTAGCGTGTTAAAAACTGATGATCGGTTATCAACACAACAAGATATTCGAGTTGGTGCTGATGTTGAGATCAGTAATGAAAATACTTCTGCTGGTGTTGCAGTAAAATCATGGTCCACTAACAAGGCAAGGAATAAGGACCAGCAACATCAAGCACAAGGACTTGCTGGACACCCCATTGTAATTTCGATGGGCCAAGATATCCCACAAAAGGAACAAGATATACTTGTTTTTCCCCGTCGCGCCATTGCAGTACAGTCATCAACCCATTACATCAGTCTCAATAATGGCTTCCAAGCCGTCGCTAGAATATTGCCTAATCATCAGGTTATTGTTGATATTCACCCTCGTTTTAGCCAGCTCTCCAAACGTAATGGCACAATCGAAACCAGTAACATTGTTACCACTATTTCTGGCTCTGTAGGCACATGGATAGAGTTAGGTAGCATCAATAATGAAAATAATATTGAAAAACAAGGTGCCAGCAGTTACCGTAGCCACCGACAACTACAACAGACTATATATTTAAAAGTCGACCCATTATAAATTTAGAGAACCCATGGATATAAAACAAGCCATTATCGAACGTCGTTCAGTTAAACACTATGATACTGATCATATTATGAGTGATGCTGAAATCAATGAACTTATGCAACACGCTATATTATCGCCCACAGCTTTCAATATTCAGCACTGGCGCTTCGTGAATGTTCAAGACAAAGATAAACGTCAACAAATTCAAGATGCGAGTTGGGGCCAAACTCAAGTCACAGAAGCATCATTATTATTGGTTTTATGTGCGGATCTTAATGCATGGGAAAAGCAACCTGAACGCTATTGGCGTGATGCTCCCGAAGAAGTACAAGGTTTCTTGCTACCCGCTATTGAGAACTATTACACCAACCATCATCAAGCTCAACGTGATGAATGTATTCGCTCTACCAGCATTGCTGCAATGAACATTATGCTTATGGCTAAAGGCATGGGTTATGACAGCTGCCCAATGGACGGTTTTGATTTTGATGCTGTCGCTAAGATTATCAACTTACCACACGATCACATCATTACTATGATGATTACCGTTGGTAAAAAGAAAGAAGATGCTCGCCCACGTTCAGGACAATTGCCTCTTGATGAAGTCGTTATGACGGATGGTTTTTAGACTAATCTAGACTTCAATAACGTAGGATCTGCTTCAGCCACGAACAAACTGAGATTAATTTAAAGGTTTTTATTTTACAGCCACAGAGTCACATAGATCATGGGGATTTTTAATATTTACCTCCGTGTCCTTCGTGCCTCTGTGGTGAATAAAACCTAATTTATATATCCATTCGCAGCTGAAGCAGCTCCTACAAAATTTTTCAGATTATATTTTTTGGTATTGACGATATTCTGGATGCCAGAAATGTCGTTCTATTTCAGCTGATAATTCTTGTTCCGTTAAATCGAGAGCAACACCTTGTTGTTGACCTACTTTCACAATAGCAAATGCCATTTTCTTACTCAACGCAGCAATATCCGTTAATGGTGGCAATAACGATCCTTCACCAGTGAGGACAATTGGTGCAGTAGAGGCTAAAACTTCACTCGCGACAATTAACATTTCATCACTTATCCGAGACATCTTTCCAGCTATGACTGCCAAACCAAATGCTGGGAAGATATAACTATTATTACATTGAGGAATGACATAAGTCTTTCCTTTATATTCAATAGGTTCAAATGGGCTTCCTGTAGCAATAATTGCCTGACCATTGGTCCATTCTAATAATTGTTGTGGTGTTGCTTCAATCTTCTTAGATGGGTTGCTCAAAGGGAAAATGATTGGCTGTTTACAGCCTTGAACCATCGTTTTTATCACTGCTTGAGTAAATAGACCTGCTTGACCTGACACGCCGATTAAAATGCTCGGTTGAGCAAATTTCATGACTTCAACTAAAGAGGCGTAATCGCTAGCACATTGCCAATCTTGTACAGCAGCCTTTGTTTGGGCCAATGGTTTTTGAAAGTCTAATACCTCAGGCATATCCTCAGTTAACAAACCATAACGATCAACCATAAAAATTTGGCTACGAGCTTGTTGTTCTAAAATGCCTTCTGCACACATCTGAGCAACAATTTGTTCGGCAATACCACAACCTGCAGAACCGGCTCCAACAAAGGTTACCCGCTGCTGGCAAAGCTTTTCACCTTTAGCCTTACATGCCGCCAATAATGTGCCAACTGTCACAGCGGCAGTTCCTTGAATATCATCATTAAAACAACATATTTCATCACGATAACGTTCTAATAAAGGTAAGGCATTAGTTTGATTAAAATCTTCAAACTGGAGTAATACTTCTGGCCAGCGACGTTTAACCGCTGAAATAAAACGTTCTAAGAATTCATCATACTCATCTTGCTCAATACGTTTATGATGCCAACCCATATAAAATGGGTCATCTAATAAAGACTGATTATTTGTACCTACATCTAACATGATAGGTAATGTGTAAGCAGGGCTAATACCACCGCAAGCAGTATATAAAGAGAGTTTTCCAATCGGAATACCCATACCACCAATACCTTGATCACCTAAACCAAGAATACGACTTCCATCAGTTACGACGATAACTTTTATGTTTTGTTTGGTCACATTAGCTAACATTTCATCAATATGTTTTCTATCGGGATAAGCTATAAATAAGCCTCGTGCCCGTCGATATATTTCTGAGAAGCGCTCACAGGCATCGCCGACTGTGGGGGTATAAATTATCGGCATCATCTCTTCAAGATGCTCTTGAACCAAATGATAAAACAAGGTTTCATTACTATCTTGGGTAGCACGAAGGAAAATGTGTTTATTTATCGCTTCATCAAAACTTGAATACTGAGCGTAAGCACGTTCAACTTGTTCGCTTATTGTTTCAAATCGGCGTGGTAATAAGCCGATTAAATCAAAGTCTTGCCTCTCTTGGTGATTAAAGGCACAGCCTTTATTAAGTAATGACATATTTAATAAACTAGGCCCAGAATAAGGAAGTTGAAGTGGGTTATTAGTATTCTCAGTGGACATGCTTTTTCCTTATTTAATACGCTATTATTTTGTGCTGACGATACTTTTTAGATTCAAACTATCATACAACATAGTAACGATGATCATCAGACTGTAGTGGTGAAAAACTCCTGAAAACTCTATTTTTATTGGACTAGTCATCAATGTCTCATATTCTACAAGAAGGCAAAAGGCAAGACCTGACACCTGTATTTATTTTCTTCTATCCTGTCTTTAATATCTAACCAGTCTTGATCGTTCTGATCTTCATTTTGATGCTCCGTTTCCGCATGGAGGTTCTACTGACTGTCTATTATGAATTGTTCTTAGTGGTTTAATCGATCTACGCGTGTTTAACAATGATGTCTTGTTGTCAATTTATGACCGAGCTGTTGCTTGTGGTATTTTGACTCTGTTTATTGAACATTCAAGCATTAGCTTAACCTAAAGTGTTTTAGCTAAAGCGATACGATCGGCGATGCTGACGGGAATATCTTTGATGGCTTTTATTTTTTCTAGTCGTGTTAGTAATCCACAGCGGTTGGCTATTTGAATACTCAAACCTGGTCGGGCATTCATTTCTAACATTAACGGACCATGGTTGTGGTCAAGAACAATGTCGACACCGATATAACCAAGTCCAACTAAATCATAACATTGTGCAGTTAGATACAGAATTTGTTCCCAATTAGGGATTTTCAAATCAACGATTGAGGCACCTGTATCTGGATGTTGACTAACAAGTTCTTCATTCCATACACCTGAAAAGGTTTTGCCTGTTTTCAGGTCGATGCCAACACCAATCGCACCTTGATGTAAGTTTGCTTTACCATCTGACATTCGGGTTGGTAATCGAATCATTGCCATTACCGGAACACCACGAAAGATAATAGTACGAATATCCGGTACACCTTGATAACTAACATCAGCAAAGACAGGATCAAATTCTACTCGCTGTTCGATTAAGGCTGTGTCAGGTAAACCACCCAAGCTGTACATTCCACTTAGAATATTGGAAATATGATGTTCAAATTCCTGTTCACTTATGATTTGACCACTACTTTTTCGATAGCCATTTTGACTACGGCCAATGATCACTAAAATCCCTTCACCACCACTCCCATGAGAGGGCTTAATTACAAAATCATTGTAGGGTTGTAGTTTTTCAAAGACATCTGCAATTTGTTTTTCAACTTCGACAATGGCATATAGTTTTGGTACAGCAACGCCTGCTGCCACAGCGAGATGCTTAGTTTGCAGCTTGTCATCGACTAATGGATAGTGTGAGCGGTGATTATATGCAGAGATATAATCACCGTTGCGTTTGTTCATTCCGAGTATGCCCAAGGCTTTCATTTGACGCCAAGGCAGATACTTATCAATAAATGACATGGTGTAATCCTAAAAAGGGCGTGAAATATTTAATGGGAATCTTTGTTTAATGTGGCACGGAAACGCCACAACTCGGTCAATCGATAGCCTGTATAGCGTCCTAACAATAAGGTAACAGCCAAAATGATCAGTAATATTTCTGGGAATACAAATATCATGTGATTCATCGTGTCGCTGCTCATTACTAAAAACCCTAATGTTGCCACGGCTAAACTACCTAAACCTTGTTGCAAGGCTTCTGATGGGCCATGTTCTTCCCAAATTAATGACATACGTTCAATGGTCATGGCGAGGATAACCATAGGGAATAATGCAACCGATAAGCCATGGTCAAACCCCAACTTATGACTGAGTACTGTCACCATTGTCATTAAAATAATGACGATGATAAGTACCGCGGATAATCGAGGAACGAGCAGTAACTGAAGATATTCTAAGTAAAAACGAATCGCTAATCCTAACGCCACGATCAGTGTGAATAACGTGATCCCCCAGACTAGATCTGTTTCTCTAAATGCTAAGGCGATTAAGATTGGCATAAATGTACCAAAGGTTTTGATGCCTATAATATTACGCAATACCACAATCAATAATGCACCTAGTGGCACCATTAATAGGATTCGATATACATTCTGGGTTTGAATTGGCAGACTAAATAGAGAGAACTCCATTGCTCGCGAATCCATTTTACGTGCTCGTTGCTCTGCTAATCGGATTGGTTCTTGTGTGTGACGACTAATAGAGAAGTCTAATGTTGAATTTCTTGCCCCATCAACATTAAATAACGCTTGTTCACCCGTCTGCCAAATTACCGCATTAGCGGGTAATTTACTTTTACTGTTATCTGGGTTAAAAGATAACCATTCATCTTCATTATGCACTTGCAGCCAAGGTGTTAGCTTGCTGTGACGTGCGCCTTCACGGAGCAATAAGACATTCACTGTTCTTGATGGGATACGTGCCCCGGCTAGCACTGCTCTGATCAATTCAACCCGCTCTTTAGATGTATCGATATTACTTAATAATAATTGAATGTTGGCATCAGGCACTTTTTCATTGAATCGATTGAGTAATTCACGTGTAAAGGTTTTTACATCGGCAGATTTTTCACGCACTTCACCCAAAATAGCAGTAATTGCTGTGGCAATGTCTTCCGAATATTCAGGCACATTGGGTACTTCTACTTTAATTTTGGTTTTTTCTGGCTTAGCTATTTCATTTTCGCTAAATGCTTTATTCGCATCACGACCTAATTGCAGATGGTAATAGAGTACTTGTTCACCTTTAGCTCGGCGAACGGCCCATTCCGCAACACGATTATTATTAACTGTTTCAAACGCTAAGCCGTATCTCCCAGAGACATAGTTTTCATCAAAAATCACATAACCTGGTGGCAAAGTTGGCAGAGTGAGTTGTGCTTTTATCGGCCCTTTATTGGCGGAAAAAGCCAGCCTTGCTTCGACACTCCAAACTTCAATATCGTCACTAGGAAACAGGGGTAAGCCTAGAGTGGTATTTTTATAAAAAATAAGCCCAGAAGCGAATAGAAATAAAGCGAGGGCTAACAATTTTACGTGCAGGTTTTTCAATAAGGTTCTCCGTATTTTGTTATTCAAGCAACTGTTCTTTATCAGTATTTATTAATTTTTCACACATTTTCTTGTTTGATCTAAATGTAAATGTTAGCGCTGGATCGACAATTATACCCTGTTGTAACATTAGCCTCCCGAGCAGGACAGGATAATTAAACTTGCTTCGATCAACCAAGCTAAACTCAGATGTATAAATTTGATCTGCAAGACAGAATGTCATCTCAACTACGGGTCTAGTGGAAGATTTGCGTTTATGGTCTTTAATTTTAACATCACGCACTAATGGTGCTTCCATTGGCATCAATTCGTTTTTGTTACTAGACGCTATCGTTCGAAACTTCACCCAATGTGTGCCGTCACGATCAAAGCGTTCTATATCAACAGCATGCAACGATGATGTTTTAGCCCCCGTATCCAGTTTTGCCCGTAATTTAATATTCCACGGTTGCAATAAAATCTCTTCTAACCAGCCAGCAGTGATGATTTCATGAATGGGGGCATTATTTTCATCCGCAACTAGCTTGACAGAAAAAGCGAGTGCGAAAAGACTAATTACTAAGGTGAGAGTAGTTGCTTTCATTATTGATCCCTACTAAATTGTTTGAGTATTTTACGTTAAATGAATTTATGTAGAATATTTATTTGTCATACTCGTTTAGAGCTTTCTCAGCATTAGGCTTTAGCCACAATGCCTAAGCTCGTTACAATTTCATTAATTTGTATAATTGATTGTTATTTATCCATGCTGAAGGTGAATTGGTAAGGAAAATAATAAACTAAGTTGTTTCATAAACCTTTAACAGCTGTTTCATTTGTAATAGGAGTAAAGTGATAATTTAATTGCACCTTACCATCCCATATTCGACGCCAAAACCGACGTAGATCTTGTACTGAGATATGCTCGCCCCTAATACGATAAGGAACAATAGCCGACACTTTTCCTTGTTGCTGTTCAGCCAATACAAAATGGAAAAAATAGGTGGGTTCAATGCCCATTCTTAAATCTCTGGCAATAATTTTATGTTGCTTTTGTTCAAGTGCATAAAAGCCGTGACTAAACCAATCTAACTGTTGTAATGCATGCACATCCTTTAACAATGGTTTTAGTTCCGACTGGCGATTATAGTGGCTGAAATGGATCGTTTCCTTGTGATCAAATACTGAATGAAATCCTTGATAATACTGCTCATCATTGATGACTAATGTCCGCCATAAAAAGATATTAAATGGTGTGGGGGTAACAAGTATTTTGTCATATTTGATCTGCTGTTGCTGTAGGGCGACTTTAGTTTGTTGAACCACCCAATTTTGTGTCATCAAACCTGCAGTAAGGTAAGCACAACTAAAGACAAAACCACTTAACATTAGTCGCCTGCTAGTTAAGGAACGTGGGCGTAAAACTATTGCGATAAAGCCTGCCAGTAGCGGAATTGAATATACTGGATCAATAATAAATACACTGCCTATCGAGACTGGCGGCGGCATAAATGGCCAGAATAACTGCGTGCCATAAACAGTTAATGCATCTAAGGCACTGTGCGTAACTAAAGCTAGCCAGATTAACCACCACCATGTTTTCAAATCAAAAGTATGATCTTTTTTGTGAGCTAAAAAGGCGAGAATTGGTGCGACAGCACTCTGAACCAACCAAGAGTGTGACCAACTGCGATGCATGGTAACGGCATCAAGATCACTTGCATAAGGAATAAAGACATCAAGGTCGGGTAACACTGCCACTGCTGCGCCCCATAACAGTGCTTTTCTTGGTGAAACTTTACCCGCTACCGCATACCCTACTGCGCCGCCTAATAATGCTTGTGTTAGGGTATCCACTCGTTAAATACTCGCTTCCAATACCACTCGACTAAGCTCTATAGTGACATCACCATATTCACCTAAATTCACCATGCCGTGTAATTCAAGGTGATCTAACAGTGCAGGGATAGCTGATGCATCAATATCATAATCACTTAATCTAGTTTTCACGCCAAGACTTTCAAATAAATTACGAGTATTATTGATTGCGGTATCTATACGTTCTTTTTCTGAGCCTGAATTAATCTGCCAGACCCGTTCGGCATATTGTAATAATTTAGCGTGTTTTTGTTCACGACGGATATCTAGCATCGTCGGCAAGATAATCGCTAGTGTTTGTGCATGATCCAAACCATGCAACGCTGTGATTTCATGACCAATCATATGGGTAGCCCAATCTTGTGGCACACCCGCACCAATCAAGCCATTTAATGCCAGTGTTGCTGTCCACATTAAATTAGCTTGTAATTCGTAATTATCTGGGTTTTCTAAAAGTTTAGGGCCAATTTCAATTAAAGTTTGCAATAAACCTTCGGCAAAACGATCTTGCACTAATGCATTTGCGGGATAGGTAAGATATTGCTCCATAATATGCGTGTAAGCATCAACAATACCATTGGCTAGTTGTCGAGGTGGCAAGGTAGTGATTTTTGTTGGATCAAGTATTGAAAACTGTGGAAATACCAGCGTACTTTTAAAATACAGTTTATCGTGCGTAGCTTGTCGAGTAATAACTGAACCAGCGTTCATTTCTGATCCTGTCGCAGGTAGTGTTAGCACCGTGCCATAAGGAAGAGCTTTACTAACATCTCTACCCGTTGTTAATAAAATATCCCAGGGATCAGTTTTAGTAAACACGGCGGCAGCTACAAATTTAGTACCATCAATCACCGAGCCACCACCAACGGCAAGTAAGAAATCTATCTGATTATTTTTAACTTGTTCAACGGCTTGCATTAAGGTCTCATAAGTTGGATTAGGTTCAATACCTGAAAATTCTTCAATATAACGTCCCGTTAATGCCTGATGAACTTCGTCCAAGGTGCCTGTTTGTTTAGCACTACTCCCACCTGACAAGATCAATACACGTGCTGTTACCGGAATGAGTTGATCTAGTTCAGAAATTTTTCCAGAACCGAAGGCAATGTGAGTGGGATTGTAAAAGTCAAAATTAAGCATTCTATAACCCTTATGTATTATGAAATTTAGTTGAGTAGTTTTGATTGTGCCTTTAAATAAGGCAACAAGCTGTGAACTTGTTCAGTTGTTAGTTTTGTCATGGCATTGATATGTCGTTTATAAATATCTTCAGTCGTTCTCAAGTCACAATTAATCAAGTCTGATTCTATTGCTTAGCGCTAACTCAGAATTGATAAATATATTTTCATCTAAAGTGTCTACATAAATGGCATTGAGCGAGACATCTTCATACAACCAATAATAAAATCCACCCTCAAATACACTATATCGCCAATCATACTGACATTGAATCCATGTATTATCTAGTGAGCCAATTATCCTAGGAGCACTATTTGAGTCAGGCGCCCCTCTATACTCAAGCATCATAGTACTTAAGTTAATTTGAAAACGATCTATCTGTATCATGCCGTTATTAGACTGTGAGTAAGCTAGTCGGTCACCGAGTAAATCATCGCCATGTTGGTCTATTATGCATTGATTATTGAACGCATAAAATGCAGTTGGAAATTCGATAGGGTACTGACTTGGTATTTGTGCCCTTTCCTCAATATATTTTTCTGTTCGTTGACTTTTATCCCACTGCTTTATAATTATTTGTAATACTAAGGTACTCATGTTGAAAGATTCTACTTGAAGTAAATATGTGTGGTTATGATAGCATTGGAGCGAGGGAATAAATTATCGTATTTTGCTGTTAGACGCTATGTTACTCACTCTATTCATTTTAAGGTCAGCATTTAGACCTCAAATTAAGCAAGATAAATTATAGTGATGGAACATGTTGATTTAATAGGCTAATATACTAGGCAATATTTTGTTAATTCACCAGTTCAGTAGTGATGATTGTCAATAAAGGATAAAGATGAAAAAGCTATTTTCAGTGATTTTGCTATTCAGCCTATCTCTTATCATCGGTGGCTGCTCAGAAAGTAACGAAAATGCTATTGCTACATCTGCTGCGTTTTCTTGTAACAACCCTGTTCTAATTTCTTCTGATGATAATCAGCCTGTACCGGGTTTTATTGTATACATTGATAAAAGTATCGACACTAAAGAAGTTGAAGGTGCGTTTAGTGAAAAATACGAAGATATAACAATTTTTTCTTCATTCCCTAAAAACAATAGTTTTTATGCCAATATTGGTGATGAAACACTAATGAAGATCCAGTGTGAAGTTGATGTTATTGCTATCGCTGAGATGTAAGGTTTTATATCCCTTAGGCTGAAGCAGCTGATCCTTCTGTCAACTTAACGCATGCTTTAAAAACCATATCGTAGACATCACTAATATTCGTCTTTACTGGCTGGCGATAAACGCTTTTTGCAATTGCAAGTAAATCGGTACGACCTTGACCATCTGCATATATTTCTTTTACCTTTTGTTCAAACTGTGACCAATCATCACCTTCAGTTTGCCGTATTGTTTGAATCTCACGTGCAGTACCAGCCTGATATGCACAGCTAGTCATTGTGGATCGCTCCATTTCTCCAGCGTTGATTGTTAAGGTGACAAACAGGGCCAAAATAAAGCTGATTTTATACCGTATGTTCATGTTATTGTCCTCATTAATATTGAATATGAGAGAGTCTAATCTTAGTCTTGTAGACAAACCGAGTCAATTAGCCTCTGGTGGACTTTACCCCACACTGTGAGTAGTTATGAAAACATTTTTAATCCTTGTACTGTGCCTTATTGTCGCTATTATTGTGTTAATGTTTATTCGTGGCATGATGTCTAAACACGGTACCGCGTTGGGCTTAACTGATGGACACTTGTATAAATGCGCTGACAAACTTAATTGTGTTTACACGGAAGATCCAGAAGATCAATCGCATTATCTTTCACCTATTTCTATTACTCACCCCGCTTCGCTATCCATAATTAAAGACATCATACGAACTATGGGTGGTACGATTCAGCTCCAGAATGACAGCTATATAGCGGCTACATTCACATCATCTCTTTTTAGATTTGTAGATGATTTAGAAATCAGAGTAGATTCTGAAGAGTCACTGATCCACATTCGCTCTGCTTCTCGTGTCGGATATAGTGATTTTGGGGTGAATAAAAAACGGGTAGAATTACTCAAACAATTATATCAAGATCATCTTGGAGATCGGTAAATGGCAACAGCAAATGCACGACATATTTTAGTTAAAACTAAAGAAGAAGCAGAAGAAATCAAACAGCAGTTAGCTAATGGTAAAGACTTTGCTATGCTCGCCAAGAAACATTCATTATGTAAATCCTCTGCAAAGAAAGGTGGCGACCTTGGAGAATTTGGCCCAGGTAAGATGTTAAAAGCATTTGACAATGTTGTTTTCAAAAAGCCAGTATTAAAAGTTCATGGACCCGTTAAAACTAAATTCGGTTATCACTTAATTGAAACAATTTATCGAAGTTAAGCAGATACATAATTCATACTTAAAGGATAATAGTAATTAAATCAATAACATTAGTAGCTTTCCTAATAACTTTATCACCATCAGTTATATGGGCAGATTGTGCTAAAAGTAATGTAAAACTACAGGTATTAGGTTCTGGAGGCCCTGAAATTGATGACCAACGGGCATCGAGTGCTTACCTTGTTTGGTCAGATAATAAGGCTGTTGCTTTAATCGATATGGGCGGTGGTGCAAGCCTAAACTATGAATTATCAGGTGCTAAATTTAACGATCTTGATGTGGTTACCTTTAGTCACTTTCATGTTGATCATAGTGCTGACTTTCCTGCTTTAGTCAAAGGGGCCTAGTTCTCATCACGTCTTCGTTCTCTTCCAATTTATGGTCCAGATGGCAATCATTTGATGCCTTCAACAAGCGAGTTTCTTAATAGGCTTTTTTCTAAAAATGGAAGCTTCGCGTATCTTAACAACTATCTTAAACCTAGTGAGGACCATTACTGGTTAGATAGCAAAACAGTAATGATGAATAAAGCTGAAATCCAGTCATTTCAAATTACATCTTCACTAAAACTAAGCTCAATACCTGTACATCATGGGCCGCTTCCGGCTCTGGCATGGCGTGTCGATATTGATAGTTGCTCAGTTACTTTCTCAGGCGACATGAATAATGACTTTCACTCTCTAGAAAAGTTGGCAAAAGATAGTGATATTTTAGTCGCTCATAATGCCGTTCCTGAAGAAGCATCAGGCATTGCACGAAAATTACATATGCCACCATCTGAAATAGGGCTTATTGCCAATAAGGCTGCCGTTAAAAAACTGGTACTATCGCACAGAATGACTCGTACATTGGGCACTGAAAGCAGCACTGAGCAGCATATTCGTCAAAATTATTCGGGTGAATTAGTGTTTGCGAATGATCTTGATCTTATTTCGCCTTAAGTCTATTCGACTCGCTAGGAAGTTAAAATTCAGCTTCAAGCTGGAATTTCATTAACTCCCTAGTAATAGGATGTCTAATCTCTAGAGTTTCTGCATGAAGGTGTAATCGTGCAGCCTTATTACCATAGAGATCATCGCCTACAATAGGTGTATTTAACCCCTGTATATGAGCTGAATGCACTCTAAGTTGATGTGTCCTGCCTGTTATGGGATAAAAATATACTTTGCTCTGATTGTTTTTCTGCTCGATAAGCTGCCATTTTGTTTTAGCTGACTTGCCATATTCATAACAAACAAGCTGTCTTGGTCTGTCATCTAAATCGACACGTAATGGTAAGTCAACAAGCCCCTCGTCATGCTTTAATAAACCATCTAATAAGGCGACATAACGTTTTTTTACTGTGCGCTCAATGAATTGCTTTTGTAACTTTTTATGCACATCTTTGTTTAAGGCAATCACCATTAGGCCTGAAGTCGACATATCGAGTCGATGTACAATTAGTGGCCCTGTTGCAGACGGAAAACTTTGTTTCATTCTTAGCAGTACAGAGTCTTCGATATTCTTACCAGGAACAGATAAAAACTCTGCAGGCTTATTAATCACTACCATGACATCATCCTGATAAACGATATCAATTGTTTTACCTTCAGCAGGGTTGTTTAATAAGGGATTATCATCGAGCTTAATGCCTTCAAGCATATGTTTTAAGATTGGCTGACATTTTCCTAAACATGCAGCATAGAAATGTTGATGTTTTCTGATTTCTGACTTCGGTGATTCTCCCCACCAAAATTCAGCCAGAGCTAAGGGCTTCAGCTCATGTTTAAATGCATAGTGTAAGAGTTTGGGTGCAGCACACTCCCCCGCACCTGCTGGTGGCACTTGTTGAGCTGTTTCTTTGAATATATCGCGTAGGTTTTTGTATGCTCCTTCCTTATTTAAGAAGCGGTAATTATCAAATAATTGTTGCTGTAAGGAATTGGAAAAATCTTTACGCTGTTTTTTTAACATCACAACTTCATCAGTAAAATGGTGCAGCTTATCAGCCGCTTTTTGTATATGATCTTCCCAATAAAGTATTAAATCTCTTAACTCATTCTTTTGTTTAATACTTTCTTTGCCTAACTGTTCTTTAATTTGCAGAAATTCTTCTGTAGACAGGCTTGTTTCTGCTGTCGTTCTACGTTTTTTCCTGTTTTTTCGCCCCAGTATCATGCTGGCTCTGTGGATCTGTATTTGTTGAGAAGCAGATTCTTTTTCAGCCATTAATTTTGCATTATATTCTGCAATTTTGGGGTTATCTTCTAGATGCTTAATCTGCTTACTCATTTCAGTAAGCTCATCTTGCCCTGTGCGAAAAAAACCTTCCTCTCTCAACATATCAAATACCGGCGGTACAAAGTGAGACAAATGATTACTATCAGCTACCTTGCCCGAAAAGGCAGATAAATAACCAATTTCACCCTGTTTATTTTGTACTAACAAGATGCCAAACATTTTACCGACAGCTGTTTCTGTATTCCCCTTTAAACCAAAATTATGCTGCCAATCTATTTGAGTGTCGAGATGCTGTTGCAGCTCTTTGACTGCTAATAGGCATAATGGATGTGGTTGATAATAGAATGGGAAAGTAAATCGCTCCGGCAATTCATATGAATCAATAGACTCTTTAAATAAGGTAAAATGATGTTCTTGCTCGGGCATATTTTATGGATTTAATTAATTGAAAAAAGTATTAGTAATCGGTTACGTCTGGCCGGAGCCAAATTCATCTGCAGCTGGCAGTCATATGATGTCAATTTTACGCCAATTTAAACAACAAAACTGGCAAGTTGAATTTACAAGCCCTGCTCAAACCAGTGAACACATGATTGATTTGGCGAGTGAAGGTATTTCCAGCCAAAGTATTAATCTTAATTGTGATAGTTTTGATCGTTATATTGCTGAATATCAGCCTGATACCGTACTATTCGACCGATTTATGATGGAAGAGCAATTTGGCTGGCGTGTTGAAAAAAATTGTCCTAATGCCGTTAAAATTCTCGATACAGAAGATCTGCAATGTTTACGTCATGCGCGTCAACAGGCTCACAAAGCTGGTCGTGAAATGACACAGGCAGATCTTTTTAGTGATATTGCTAAACGTGAAATAGCGGCAATATTACGCTGTGATTTATCCCTAATCATTTCTAGTTTTGAAATGGATTTATTAATTAAGACTTTTAAAATTGATGACAGCTTACTTCATCATTTACCTTTTATGCTCGACCTAAAAAAACTTCCAGAAAAAACACTACCTTTCAGTAAGCGGAAGCATTTCATGACAATTGGTAATTTCCGTCATGCTCCGAACTGGGATGTCGTATTATATCTGCAGAAAATATGGCCGTTGATTCGACAACAGATCCCTGATGCTGAATTACACATCTACGGGTCATATCCTCCTCCCAAAGCTACTGCACTGAATAATCCCAAAACAGGATTTCTAATTAAAGGCTGGGCTAAGAATTCTTTTACTGTAATAGAGCAATCTAGACTTTGTTTAGCCCCTATTCGATTTGGTGCAGGTATTAAGGGTAAGTTATTGGATGCGATGATTATGCAAACACCTAGTATTACTACATCTGTAGGAAGTGAAGGCATGCACCAAGATGAACCTTGGCCAGGGATAATTGCTGATACTATCACTGATTTTGTCGATGCCGCAGTTACTCTATATACCGATGAAGAACAGTGGCTTAAAGCTCAATCCCATGCAGATACCCTTCTGAGAGCAAGATATGATGGCGAAGAACTCGGGTCGCAACTAATCAGTCATATCGATGAAATAGAAAGTAATCTAGAACAACATCGTCTATCTAATTTTATCGGTGCAATGCTTCAACACCATTCAATGGCGAGTACAAAATATATGTCTCAGTGGATAGCTGCAAAAAACTTGCATCCCTCACAAAATGTGTAACTTTTACTAAAAGTAAGTGATAATTCTTATAAATGAGTGATATTTCTAATTTAATTATCTTTTGGCTGTGATATCGTGCACACATGACTAAAATTAATTCACCTTGTGTACGAAATTGCTGTCTTGATACTAAAGATATTTGTCTTGGTTGTTTTCGTAGTATTGGTGAAATTTTGGTTTGGAGTAAAGTGAATACCACATCAGAACAAAAACATCAGATCATCCAAAATTCAAAAGATCGCCGATCGGCATATCAGGCTACTTATAAAATACTTTGAAACTGATCTATACCAATGAAAACCGCTACCTAGTCCATAATATTCAAAATATTGTAGAAAATGCTAGCATCAATATCATGTTGAAAAATGAATTTGCAGCAGGCGCTGCTGGTGATCTAGTACCACATGAAACATGGCTAGAATTATGGGTAATGGATGATGCTGATTATGATCGTGCAATTGATGCCATAGACTCTTCATATAGTAATGAAAAGGATCCTAAATGGGTTTGTGACAATTGCATGGAAGTGAACGATGCATCATTTGATTTTTGTTGGAATTGCCAAAGTGCTAGCCCTTCCCTACCAAACTAAGTCAGTTATATTGCCAACTGAGGCCCTTAGATATAATACCTAAGCTTCAAACCTAATTTATCAAATTGAACTTTTTCTTTTTATATCGCTATTCACCTCTGTGAGTTTGTTGGCTCACAGAGGTGCCTATATCAACTACTGTTGAATGGAAATATTAGCTTATACAATACTTATTTTTTGACTGCATTGATGTCTGCATCAGCATTGTCAAAACCTAACTTGTAGCCTAATGAAACATGGTGAAAACGACCAGTAGTGTAATCATCATGGATAGCAAAGCCAAAGTTATAAAGCTTATCAAAATCTAAAGCAATATCGCCGGCTTTATCTGAGATAAGTTTACGTTTTAATTCAATAAGCCACACACCATTTTCTAGGCTTGAACTAAATAGAACCTCTTCACCGCCACTCATAACGCGATCTGCAAGGATATAACCATTTTCTGATTCTTGAGTACCAGCTTTATAGCGAACTAAGTCCATATACCGTCCCGCATCCAGTTCCTCTTGAATCTCTTCAGGTGTTTTTAATTTATCCCAACCGCCACGTTTCTTGCCACGACGCCCAGCTACTTCAACTTTAGTTCGACTTTCAGTTAGATATTTTGTAATACCCTGAGTCATATCAACTTGGTCTTTTTGCTCATAGGCATCAATACCTTCTTGATTTGGTTCATCAGGCATATCTTTAGCATCATGATGACATGTTCCCCAACAACCAGCTCGACCAGAATACATAACACTACCCGTCATATCATCGTCTTCACGAGCAGCATCATCACTAAACATCATAGCAATTTTAACTTGATTCTCTGGGTCCATTTTTCCACCTTCCGCAAACGGAACAGGTGTATGACTAGTATCTTGCCATTGATAACGCATATATAGATATTCATCATCATGAGTTGCTTGAACATTAACCGCTATACTGCCTCGCTTATCTGGTATAACGTTTGGTTCAAGTTTTTCACCCGTTACAATTTTAAGCCCCATATCAGCAGTTTCTTTGTCATGACACTCGACGCAACGGTCGCCTGCTTTAAATGGCAATTTACCACCATGTTCACTACCTTTAAATATCCACTCCATTGATGCTTGTCCTGGATAAAAGAGCGTTACCTCTCTAGCTGGGACAGTAGCCCAATCAACGCTAAATGTACTAGCCGTTGTAACAGTAGCAGCACCTGCGTCAGTTCCAGTTACCGCTTTAACTTCTGGTTTAGCAGGGCTGTTATTTAAATCTAATAGTTTTTGTTGTTTTGAATTAACAGGTGCTCTTAATGTTGCATCTGGTTTTGCAAAAGCAGGATTAGGTGCTGATAACGCCTCTAACTCCTCTTCATCCATCAATTGATGTACAGGTTTGTGTGCAATACCCTTGTGACAATCTATACACGTATTACCATTTTGTAAGGCATTAGTATGCTGCTTAATAGCTCTAGGTTTTTGATACGCAATACTCATTGATTCAAAGTCATGACAGTTACGACATTCTCTTGAATCATTAGCTTTCATTCTACGCCATTCATTTTCAGCCAATTCTAAACGTTTATTATCAAACTTTTCAGGCGTATCAATTGTGCCTAACATTTTATGCCAGACCTCTTTAGATGCCTGTATTTTTCTCACCATCTTATGTGTCCATTCTTTTGGAACATGGCAATCAGGACAGGTAGCTCTTACACCCGAGCGATTCGCATAATGAATGGTCTTTTTATATTCTTCAAAAACATTATCTTCCATTTCATGACAAGAAATACAAAAACTTTCTTGATTAGTTGCATCCATAGCCGTATTAAAACCGCCCCAGAAAAAGATGCCCATAATAAAAAAAACAATAGCTGCGCCTATAGTCGCGCCCATAAACAATTTGCGTTTAAAAAAGCCTTGATGATTTGTCATTACTTGATGCCTCGAATTAAGCACTAAAACTAAAATACTTGGTGAAATAAAAGTAAAAAAGCGAGTATATTTCTATACTCGCTTTCTTTAACTTACAAATAAGCACTCATCGTTTATGTTTTATGATGAACACGGTTATAAACGTTAAACTTACCTGTTGGTGTAGTTAAACCTTTGATACGGTCAACCTCTTCAAGCGTTTTTGCATCATAGATTACGATTTCACCTGTTGGATTTTTTGCATCTGTACGGTTCCAAACAGAAACCCATACTTCAGTACCACCCTTGTTGAACTCCATGTGAAGTGCAACTTTACCTTTTTCTTCAGTAACTCGGATTGTTTTAACTATTTCACCCGTTTCTTTACTGATAACCTGAACACTTTGTTGTACTTCTGCTTCTGGATGTTTTAATTGATCAGCCCAGTAGTAATCAGAGTTTTCATGAGTACGGATAAAGGCACCAGCACCATCAGTTTCAACTTCATAACACATTTTCCATGCTTGATCAGGATGCCCTTCAGGATCATTACCCCAAACAGAGACAAGACCAACACCTAGGTGAGTCGTTCCAGCTACAGGACCACATTTAGGGTCAATCCAGTTTGCACCTGGACCTGGGTGAGGAAGTTTTGCTACATCGATTATTGCTTCTAAAGAACCACCATCTTTAGTATCTATTATAACCATTTGCTTAGAGGCATTGGCTGCAATTTGGAAATAACGACCAGTAGGATCATAGAAACCATCATGTAGAAATTTAGATGTGTTGATTTGCTTAAGGTCTAATGCATCAAGATCTTTATAACCTACTTGCCACATTTGGCCTAACTCTTTAGTCGCTAGTAAGAACGATGATTCATTTGGATTAGTGTAGATAGCAGCAACACGTGATTCTTCAACATATTCACCATCAACATTTACACCACGTGTAGAAACTACTTTAACTGGCATCATAGTTTCAGCATCAGTAATTACAAAGTGTGGAGGCCAGTAACCACCGGCAATAACATACTTACCATCGCCAGAAACTGCTACATCACGAGCATCGTAGGCAATTTGAGTTTCAGCCAACAACATCTTGTCAGGCGTTTGCCATAAATCGAATTTATTCAGCTTGCCATCACGACCGATTGAATACCAAAAACGACCTGCAACATCATCAGATTTATCGACATTGTGATGCTCTTGACCTTTAAGTACATGTACCGCGTAACCTGCATCAAGATGTGCAAAGATTTCATGCGTATCGCCATCGATAATAGCCACTTTACCAGCGTCGCGTTCGATAACAACAAAGAAGTTTTCCCAGTTACGATCATGCTGAGGTTCAGTAGCGTAATCTTTAGGGTCCATATAAACTTTCGTACGCGACTGCATTAACTCAAGAGACATCTCAGGTGGAATTGGTGGCGGTAACTGAATGTAAGTTGCCATCATTGTAATTTCTTCTTTGGAGAAGATGTCATTAAAGTTATTCATGCCACCTTCGGTACCATAAGTCAGAATCTTCTCAAGACGCTTCTGACCTTTTTTTATCGTATTGATAGGTTCTAAGTTCTTACCTGTCGCCCCTTTTCTTAAAACGCCATGACAACCAGCACAACGTTGAAAATATAACGTTTTTGCATGTTGAAAATCGGCATCAGATAACGAAATCTCAGCGTCAGCAGCAATCGATACAGGTGCATAAGCAGCAATAGCTAGGCCAATTGCTGCACTTAGTGTTAGGAACCGTTTTTTCATGATAATTCTCCGTTATTTCTTTTTTAAAATAATACTCAAAATATTACGTATAAGGATAGACCTCTATTAGGCTATCGTAATTGATTTAGATCAAGAAGTTACCACTTATGACTAAAACTTAATGAAACATTACGCTCAGGTCTTGTTAAAGACTGAATAACAGAATCATATTGATCATGCGTTAGCCCCATGACATCTTGCCAGCGCCAATATTCTTTATTGGTCAGATTAAATACGCCAAAACGAATATCACTACTTTTACTTAGCTGGTAATGTGCTAATAGATCAAAAATAGCCGAGCCTGCCGGTTTAATAAAACTCCCACTACTAGCAACTTTGGAATCATCAACACGTGTTTTAGCTTTTGTTAATGTGTTGACCAAATTAACTTGCCATTTTTGGTCTGAACTATGCCAGCCAAGATTAATAATGGCCTGAGCAGGAGCAATAGTATTGATGGGCTCGTCTGTATCTAAATCATTCCCTTCTGTCACGGCTAAATTAGTCGCTAATGTCCATGCAGACAAACTTTCAGACCAATTCTGTAAGCCTATCTCATAGCTTAGTTCAACCCCATAAATCTCTGCATTTGTTAAATTTCGTGACTGAAAAAGTAGTGTAGATGGGTCTGAAGGATCTGGACCAAGTGGAGATTTAGTTTCAATAAAGTTTTTATAACGATTGTAGAATATAGAAGCATTCATATGACGTCCTCCTTTCCCTTGCCTGACTCCAATTTCAAACCCATTAGATGTCTCAGATTTTAGATCTGGGTTTGGTAGTGCACGAATATGTGTGGGGCCAGCTACGATATCAAGTCCAATGTTGGCATCTTCAAAGGGTGCAGCACGATAGCCTCTAGCATACTGAGCATACGCGCTCACATTATTATCAAAGTGTCTTAAAATACCCAGCTTAGGTGAAAAAGCTGTTTCAGTGATTGATGCTATTTCGTTTGTCGGATTATCTTCACTATAGATGCTATCAGCAGAAGGTTTCAGATGATAATAATCAAAACGTAAGGCTGGAACAACGGTCCATTGTGAATTTAACTGAATTTCATCCTGTGTAAAAACACCAAATTTGAGTGTTTTAGATTTAGGAAAATCTCGTACAGGAAATGTTTCACCTAATACTGTCTTAGTTACCTCACCTGTTGACAATGTTGTCTGAGAACCATCACGAAACTCTTCACTTTTTGTTTGATTAAAGTCAAATCCTGTGACGATATTATGAATACCAAGCTGGGCAAAGGAGTTAAATTCCATCCCCCATAATGTTTGTTCATAATTAAACCGTTTATCCCGTTTAATATCTGAACCACGAGAGTTTAAAAATTGCACGGTATCTTGCTTTGTTTCACTATTTAAAAAATAAACACGAAAGACATTTTCTTCGAATAAGGCTAAGTCAGAGCCAAACTCATATTCCATACTAATACGATCTGATTCGGTACTATCGCTACCACTAAGTTGTGTTGTTGTCGCGAATGTTCTGCCAACACCTAAAAGTGAATTATTTTCAGAGTCATTATCTGTTTGGGAATGACTAAATATTAAGGTTAATAAATCATCTTGTGCTAGCGACATGGTCGCTTTGGCAAACAAGCTATCAGAATCCCAGTCTAATTTATCTTGTACTGCATCACCAACAAAATGATCATTATTAATACCTTTACCTTGTCGATGAGTCATCGATAGTAGTGTCCCCACTTTATCGCCCTGCCATGCAGCGATTCCTGTTGCTACTTGACTACGATTTTCACCTTCATATCCTACGCGTAATTTATAAAAGTCATCACCTTTAGTCTGTGATACTAAGTCGCTAGGGTCCCATGTTTCAAAGGCAACAACACCACCAATCGCATCACTACCATATAAGGTTGAAGCCGGACCTTTCAGAATTTCTACCTGTTTAATTAAATCAAGCTCTGGCAACAGTTTACCGCTATTGCCAAAATGACCAACATCAAATTGATCAGTTGAAGGAATACCATCGACTCTTACCGCAACACGATTGCCCCCAATCCCTCTAATATTGATCGTTGTTGATTGAAAACGGTTACCTGCGGATTCCATTTTTATATTAGGTTGATAACGTAATAAACCATCCATGTTTTCAGCCTGATTATTAGCTATATCATTTGCTGAGAAGCTAACAATAGAGCCCACGACATCTTCTATAGGCCGTGGTGATTTATTGGCAACAACAACCATATGAGACATTTTGATACTCTCTGGCGATGGTTGTTCTTGGGCTAGTACAAGAGAAATGGAGGAACTTAATAACACGGATGTCAGACCGGTATATATAAGATTTTTCATAGTGTCCTTTTAAATTCGATAAGCTATTTTGAGCATAGAATACGTAGGGGCGATCATCACTGCATTGATCTATATCATGTCCAAGAAATATTAGACTTTGATTATCTAGTCAAACGTAAATATAGTTGTGGTAATTTTGCAGGTAATTCTGCAGCATTTTTTATCAGAATATAAGCATTTTTGCCAAATAGGTATGGTAGATAATCTTCTGCTTTTTCGTCTATCGTCACGCAGAAAGGCTGCAGACCTTTTTTCTCTGCCTCAAGTATTGCTTGGCGAGTATCTTCAATTCCATAACGACCTTCATATTTATCAAGATCATTCGGCTTTCCATCGGTAATGATCAGCAATAGTTTCTGAGTCGTCGCCTCCTTCTCTAGAAGCTGACTTGCATAGCGAATTGCGCTGCCCATACGTGTGTAATATCCAGGTTTGATCGCATCGATATGACCTCGTGCATCATTATTATATGCCTCATCAAAACCTTTAATATTGTAAAAACGGACATGACTGCGATTTCGCGATGAGAAACCATGTAATGCAAAACGGTCACCCGTTACACTGAGTGCTTCAGAGAACAAATACAAAGAATCTCTTATAACATCTACAACCCTAGAACTATTGTTTACATGAGCATCTGTAGATAGTGATAAGTCGGCAAGAAGCATACAAGACAAATCACGTGTTTCATTACGAAGATCTCGGTAAACAGGTGTATCACTATTTACATGGCCATGTTTACGATCAGTTAGGAAATTTATATAATTTTCTAGGTCGAGCTCAGAGCCATCAGTTTGCCTACTAAGCCAATGTCGTTGTGGACGTAATATCTCAAATTGTCGACGTATTTTCCTTGCTTGAGATTTTAGTCTAGCAGGTAATTCAACTGCTTCCGTATCTCGAGATGTCATCGGTATAATCCGACAATGATCTTTTTGTAAAGTTTGTTTTTTGTAATCCCACTCATCAATAGGGATGCCTTCGCCTAAGACAATGTCATCATATTTACTTGAGGGTAAATCAAGGTCGAGTTTAATCTTACTTGCTGTTGTTTCACTATCTTGAGCAACGGTAATATTATCCATATCTTCCGCAGTCTGCATTGCATCATCGTCATCATCTTCTGTACTAGTACGATCTACCTTGCTGTACTCCCCCCAACTCCATAAGCTTTCAAGGCGAAAACTCATTAAACCGTCGTTACCTTCAGGCATATCTGTACGATTACCTTGTTTTTTCTTTTGCTGTTTCTTCTGGTCTTTTTTTGCTTCGCTTGTTTCTGGAATATCAGGATCTTGAATAGCTTTACTACTATTAAATTCCATTGCAGGTGGTGACGGATGAAGCCATAAAACTACAGGTTGAGGTGGACGTTTGGCATAGTCTAAGGTGAATTGTTCAGCTGGTTCCTGCATTGCATGACGAATAATAATTTCTTGCTTTGCTTCTCGTTTAGCCAAATCACTAGGCTCCGGTCGCTGTGCAATATGTGCGTCTACTAACGACTGATATTTATGTTTTAATCCAGGCCAAATTTCTAGAGTTTTTAAGGTGCGATATTGATTCCGTGAAATCCAATCACTACCTTCCAGATCGACAGATACAACGGATAAGGCCGTTAACCATAAATACAAATCAATATTGAGTTGTTTATTAGGAAATAAGGCAATGCTCTCAGGTAGTCGAAGTGTTTCTTCGTCTCGCCATGCATATTGTGCTTTATCTCCTACGCCAGCAATACGTTGTAAAATTGAACGTCGAGCATGAACGTCAGAATCAGTGGCACTTTCAACACGTAAGCCGCCTTCTCCTCCCAGTGCTCGAAAGAAGATCCCAGCCGTCCGTCGGACTTCATCAAGGGTGACTATAGCTTCTGGATAGTGTGATTCTGCACGTTTAGTTATAAAACGATGCCATGTTGAGCCTACTAACTCTTCTAACATTGCGACACCTTCATCTATTCACAAGTGGAGACCAATCAGGCGGTAACCATAACATCATAAATAGGCAAAAAATAACTAAAATCACAAACCACATGACAAAATTTCTTTGTTTCTGCTTTGCATGATTTGGTGGTAATGGAATACCACAGTTTGGACATGTAGTATCTTCAGCTTGAATATCTCCGCCACAATGCTTACAGCTGAGATTATTCACTTAGATAGTTGACCAATTAATGGAAAATTAAAGTCTAAGCCTTTAATAGCCTTAGTGAAGCCCATAATTCCAGCAGCTAAAAACAAAGGGACTATCAACATAAAATAGACTTCTAATAAGAACAATGCCGTCAACGATGCATAACCATCTGTCAGTAAAATATACACATTAATACTTAGAAAAATTATTGTGCTCAGGCTGCTCGCTATCAATGTTTGTCCGAGATGATTTTTAGCAACTACTGAAGTACATCTATAACGTAAAAAATACAGTAGCCAAAGTGCTAAATAGAACACACCAACAAAAAGAAGGTTGCCAATAAAAAAGGCTTCAGCAAAAGCAGCGGTATTGTCTGTTGTATCTCTCATATTATGACGACACCATTTTCGCTTTCACAACTTCCATCAAGGCGTTCACCGTTTCTTCGTCATCACTCAATGGTTCAATAATTGCTGCTCTACAAGCTTCAACGGGATCAAAACCTGATTTAATTAATGTTGCCGCATAGACCAATAACCGTGTCGATGCCGATTCTTCTAGATCATGATCTTTTAATACACGTAATGCATGAGCTAACTCTATTAACTGTGTCGAGGTGGCATGGTCAATGTCAGTCTCTTTCTGAATGATCTTGGTTTCTGTTTCGATATCAGGATAATCAAAACGCATTGATACAAAGCGTTGTCGCGTTGAAGGTTTCATGCCTTTTAAAAGGTTTTGGTAACCAGGGTTATATGAAACAACTAACATAAATTCTGGTGACGCTTGTAATACTTCGCCTGTTCGTTCAATAGGTAAAATACGTCGATCATCAGATAAAGGGTGTAATACAACAGTCGTATCTTTACGTGCTTCAACTACTTCATCTAAATAACAAATTGCACCTTCTCGAACTGCTTTTGTGAGCGGACCATCATGCCAATAAGTTTCGCCATCACCAATTAAATGGCGTCCAACCAGATCAGCAGCAGTCAAATCATCATGACAAGCTATTGTATATAAAGGTCGCCCTAACTTTGCTGCCATATGTTGAATAAAACGCGTTTTACCACAACCTGTAGGCCCTTTTATCAATAAAGGTAGTTGATTGTTATACGCATGTTCAAATAATTCAATTTCATTATTTTGATCTTGATAATATGGAATTTCAGTTGTGTTATCGCTCATTTCAAATCCTATTAAGCTGCTGCTGCATGTGGATCAAAGCCATGCATGACAGCAAAGTGTGCTGTTATCATATCCATCGAGTTTACATGATTATCAAACCATGCGGGCCATGATGTAAACACATATTCTGCCAATGCTTGTGTCTCAAAATCACTTTGCCATGAACGTACAATGTTTGTCATATTTTCTAAGGCTCTATCATGCTCCATAGAATGAACAGATATCATAGGAAAGTTAATCTCTAGCATCAGTTCATTCTCACGGGAGAAGTGAGCTTGTGTATGTCGTAACCATTCATCTAACAACTCACTTAATAATTTTGTCTCATTTTCTGTTGGTGCATTACTTTGTTCATAGTTACTAATCATCTCACCTAATTTCTCAACCAGTTCAACCTCCTCGAAGTGAGTATTATTCATAAAGTCGAGAGCAACATGAGGGATTGTTCCTGCATTTAATACTGTTTTATTTTTCACGGTCATATTTTCTTCCTCTAAATACTTATAATGTAGGCAATAGCAATGGCAATACAAACACCCCAAAGCCAGCCATACATAATGACCCGCCACAACAATGAAACTCCCCGTAATTCCATAAAGTCACGAATAATTAATCCACCCTTAATAATTGCTGTTAACAATAGAAATAAAACAACGATAACGCCTGTAGCACCAAGCTTTCCCATTGCATAGGTAGTCATCGTAAGAGCTATCATTAATAGCCAAATTGCGTGGATGTTATAAAGGTTTTTCATCGAATGATATACACCAATGGAAATAAGATAATCCAGACCAAATCAACCATATGCCAGTATGATGCACCCGTTTCTACACCTATATGATTATCAGCACTATATGCGCCATGTTTTGCTTTAATAATCACTGCAATCAATATCAACATGCCTAATATCACATGTAAAAAATGAAATATTGTGAGTGATAAATAGAACATATAAAAGGTATTTGTACTCAAACTAATACCCTCTGAAAATTTATCACTGTATTCGATAGATTTAAGAATTAAGAAACCTGTACCGCCTAGTAAAGCAGCACCTAACCAATTTATGCAATTCTTAACATTGTTGTCTCTTATGGCATGGACGGCACGTACTACGAAGTAACTAGAGGTAATAAGAAGAATAGTATTAGCAGCACCTAATTCACGGTTAAGTGTAAGCTGATATTGATTGAATAGTTCAATATTATCTATACGCATTACGGCATAAACAATAAAGAAAATACCAAATACCAACAGTTCCATAAAAATAAAGAACCAAATGGCTAAGTCACCTGGAAGTAGTTTGGGCTCTGAGTTATTGATCGCTGTAGTCACATTAATCTTGTTTTAAAAAAGTTGATGCTATTTTGCCGTGTTTAAAATATTAGTGCCTTGATCCGTATCAAGTCACTTAGATAAAAATGATTTTGTTAATTCTTTACCTGTCCACGATCGGACCATTGTCCAAGTAGCAAATAAGATAAACATCGCATGAACAAATACAAAGTAAGAAATCACAAAAACCCATGTCCAAACTGAGTTAAAGCCCCCTAGCACTATCATCAATGCGCTTACTAATAATAATGCTACACCTGCTAGTAGATTAGTTTTTATCCCTAAAACAGCATAATAATGATCAATATTATTTGCTTCAGTTTTCTTATAAAGTAACAATAAAAAAATAAAGCCAATTACTGGCAATACTGTCAGGTTTAATAATGAAAATAGTGATGAAATTGTTGCTTGTTTTAACTGTGTATCATATGAATTCATTTTTACTCTCCTCAAAAAAATATACCGCCTATAGAGGCGGTATATTTTTCATGCACATGATGATGGTTTAACTATTCAACATCAGCAACTTCAGGTCCTTTAGCAAAGAAACTATAGATATATAGAAACAAGCCATATAAGAAAGCAAGTCCAGCCACTTCACGAGCCCAATAGAAATGTGCAAGTCTATCTTGAACTACCATAAATGGTAATGGATCAGCAGAATAACGTTGCAAGTAAACTTGCATAATACCTGCAGCGGTTAACATTAATGTAATGATTACCATTGAGATAGTCATTATCCAGAAAGATCTAATTTCATGCTTTTGAGCATTTACATTAGCGGCTTTCTGTCCACGCATTAACGGCATAGAGTAGGAAATCATTGTTAACACAACCATAACATAAGCACCATAAAATGCCATGTGACCATGTGCAGCAGTAATTTGCGTACCATGTGTATAGAAGTTAACAGGTGCTAATGTATGTAAGAATCCCCATACACCTGCTCCTAAGAATGCCATCACAGCAGTACCCAGCGCCCATAAAACAGCTGCTTTATTAGGATGGTCACGACGACGTTTGTTAACAACATTGAATGCAAATAGCGTCATCATAAAGAATGGAATTGGTTCAAGTGCTGAGAAAATTGACCCCAGCCATTGCCAATAATCAGGCGTACCAATCCAGAAGAAATGATGCCCGGTACCGACTAAACCTGAAATCAAAGCCATTGCGATAATGATGTACAACCATTTTTCAATTACTTCACGATCAACACCCGTTACTTTAATCAATACGTATGCTAATAACGAAGCCATGATTAATTCCCAAACACCTTCTACCCATAGATGAACAACAAACCACCAGAAGTATTTATCTAGTACTAAGTTATCAGGATTATAGAATGAGAATAAGAAGAAAACAGCTAAACCAACTAAACCAGTTAATAACACTAAGTTGATTACTGTTTTACGACCGGTAAGAACAGTCATACCAATATTAAAGATAAAGGCTAATGCAACAATCACAATACCTATTTTGGTAATGGTCGGCTGCTCTAAGAACTCTCTCCCCATTGTTGGTAGCAAGTCATTCATTGTTAGCTCAGCCAAACGAGCATATGGTACTAATAAATAACCAAGAATGGTTAATGCACCTGCCACGAGGAATATCCAAAACATGACTTTTGCTAGTATTGGTGAGAAGAGCTCACGTTCAGCTTCTTCTGGCACCAAGTAATAAGCGGAACCCATAAAGCCAAATAACAACCAAACGATCAGTAAGTTCGTATGTACCATTCGAGCAACATTAAATGGAATTTCAGGGAATAAGAAATCTCCCATTACATATTGCAATCCCATGGTGACACCAAATAGGATCTGTCCTACAAAAAGAGCAATTGCAGCAATAAAATAAAGCTTTGCAATGCCTTGTGATTCATATTTCATAAATATCTACCCCTTAACCTTGAATATTTGGTGGCCAGTCTCTGGCAGCTTTAATGCCATCAACATATTTCAAAAACTGAGCAAGATCTTCTAACTCTTCATCAGACAAATTAAATTGAGGCATACTACGACGCCCTTCAATACCATCTACAGGGCGGTATTTAATAAATGCCTTGATTGCTTCAGTACTTTCACCAAAACGGGTATAGACATTAGCTAATTCAGGAGCAAAATAAGCCCCCTCACCTAGTAGTGTGTGACAGCCTATACAATTATTAACTTCCCATAGTCGCTTACCTTCTGCAACTTGTTCAGTTAAGTTTTCTCTATTATCTGTTGCGGGCAGCCTTTTAACGGTATCAACCGTCAGCCCAATAAGTACCAGGAAGAAAAATACTGCTCCTCCATAGTAAATATTGCGGGCCATGCCCTTAGTAAAGGTTTCTCTCATCATACGTCTCCTAAGTTTACAAATTTCAGCAAAAGTATATCGTTAATAAGTTTAAAGGTCATTGACCTATATCAATTAATAATAACTTATTAAAATTCTATGTTTTTAAATTAACCCTCTAAAGAAATTAATTGTCGAAGCTTTTCAACATCAATTAACTCTATTTGTGTTCCTTCTAGTTTAATTAAACCTTGAGTAGAGAGTTCTTTTAACGTTCTAGATAATGTTTCAGGTTTAATTGATAAGCGTGATGCAATCACATGTTTTGGAGCAACAAGTGTTACCCCAGTACGATCCTGTTGTTCTTCAGAAATATGACTTAATAGATAATCAACGAGACGAAAAGTCGCATTATGTAATGTCAAACGGTCAACTTCATTAACCATCCAATGTAATCTTTGACTTAATTTACCCAACAAATTTCTACATAAATGATTAGATGTATTGAGTAGCTTTAGATATGTTTCAGCATTGATAGCCACCACAATAGAAGGTGTAACGGTCAGTGCAGATACTGGATAGCGAGAGCCACCTAAAAATAATACAGCCTCAGCAAAAGTCTGACCTGGACGAATGATTTCAATTACTTTTTCGTCACCATTTGGCGCCAAGCGCTGTAACTTTATTCCACCAGAAATGAGTAAATAAATATCAGTTAGCTCTGCCCCCTGCTCAAACAAAATACTATTTTCTGACAGTTGTTTAGCATGTGATGTTTGTGTAATCGTGTCAAAGTCATCATCTTCCAAAGGCTGGAGAAGAACACAACGTCGCATGCTGTTTAATATATATTCATTTATCTCAATTATTGCATCTTTCATTAAAAAATCACCATACCAACACTTAACATCAAGAATAATTTAACTATTCACCAACCAACTCATCACATTTATAAAAGGCACCTTCACCACCTAATGTGCTGACCAACTTTGCTAACACGGCCGACATTTTTTCCTTTAACATCCAAGGGGCATTAATAACAATCATGCCACTTGCTGACATACCTGTACCAAACTGATCTCGCTTAATACCTAGTTCAAATCGTTGGATATTTTTAATGCCACTACGAATTAATTGTCGTTCTAATTGATCAATGATTTTACGATCTACCACAGGGTACCAAAGTGCATAAGTACCTGTAGGGAATTTTTTATAAGCATCTTTAAGAATGTTCACTACTTTCCCGTAATCAGCCTTAATCTCATAAGAAGGATCAATAAGCACTAATCCACGACGTGATACAGGAGGTAATAATGAGAGTAATCCTTTAAAACCATCATCACGCATAACTCGAACATTTCTTATTTTGGCAGTATTTTTAAGTAATAGCTCAGCGTCTTTTGGATGCAGTTCATATAACCAGGCACGATCTTTCTTTCGTAGAAAGTGTGTCGCTATAAGTGGCGATCCGGGATAAAAATTTAAACTTCCTGATGAATTATGCTTAGCTATTATGTCAAAATAAGTCTTTAATTCTGGCCACTCAGTAGGCTCTAATTTAGCAATACCTTGAGTATATTCTTGCAGTTTCGTGGCATGTTCACTTTGCAAATTATATAAACCTGAGCCAGCATGTGTATCAATATAGTCAAACGTGCTGTCTTTTTTAATCAGGTGTTCAAATATTTCAACCTGAACGATGTGCTTTAAAACATCGGCATAATTTCCGGCATGATATGAGTGGCGATAACTTAACAATGAAACTTCCTACAATTAAGACTAAAGGTATGGCCCTATTATAGTAAAGAAATGGTGATAATGATGCCTTTAAATTAATCTTTTTATGCCACACTATAGCTACTTATATGCGGTTCGATATGATAAGTCTACACAAGCATACGTACAACAAAGGCAACTACTGGCAATCAGCTGTCCAGGCACCTTTAACATTTATCTAAATAACTGGTGGTGGAGCCTCAGATACTGCATTTCGCCCTTTACGTTTTGACATATACAATGCACGGTCAGCCCTCTGTAAGAAGCTTTCTGGTCCTTCCGACGGAAAGTATTTTGCCACACCAAACGACATTGTAATCGCACCTAATGGTTCACGACTATCACGGCGCTGAATACGTTTTGAAGCTATCTCAGCTCGAATATTCTCTGCAAGCTTCATAGCATTATCCAAATTCGTATTAAGCAATATAATTGCGAATTCTTCACCACCATAACGAGCAACTAAATCACGGCCTTTGACAGCAGATTTCAAACTATTTGCAACAACTTTTAGAACCTGATCACCCACAATATGGCCGTGAGTATCATTAACTTTTTTGAACAAGTCTAAATCCGAAAAAATCAAACTAATTTCAGTTCCACTTGAATCTGAATCAGTAGTTGCTTTTTCAAGTATTGAATCAAACGCTTTTCGATTAGCTAACTTAGTTAATGTATCCGTCTTTGCTTCACGTTTGGCCGCATCAAGATCTTTTTTCATATCTTCCATTTCAGCCATTGTAGAATTCAATCGTTCTGACAAAACATCACTTGTCGACATGGCTTGTCGAGCTTCTGATAAAATTTCATCTGTAACAGCATGAATCTCATCACGTGACATATCAGGGTGAAATTTATCTATTATTGACGCTAAATGACTAGCGGTGTCTTGAGCTGAGGATGAACTATTAGCAACAAAACTAAGTACTTGCGCTAGGATACGTTTAAGATCTTGACGCATTTCAAGTAATGCAGCTTGATCTTTTTCACGATCAAAAAAGCGTTGATATAAATCTCGACTTTCTTGATCGCTAAGCGTACCTGATTCTTCAAGATGATCATCGACAGCATCCTTCAGGGCAATGTTATTACCTGAAACATATTCATACCAAACAGCGTAGTTTGCTGGGGTCATGGCAATACCATATTTATTCATTAATGGTAGTGCCATACGCATATATTCAGCAGCTTGATCGTGGTATTCGTTATAGTCCATGGTTCACCTTACTCCTTGCGCCTATCTTGACTACTATTTTTTTCTGCCTGCGGTTCTTAATCGTAATGCATTCAGTTTAATAAATCCTTCAGCATCTTGTTGATTATAAGCACCATCATCATCTTCGAATGTTGCAATGGCTTCATCAAACAAACTATTCGTATCTGATGCTCGGCCAACAACAATTACATTGCCTTTATAAAGCTTGATTCTCACTTTACCATTGACAGTTTCTTGTGATTTATCAATCATCACTTGCAGCATTTCACGTTCTGGAGACCACCAGTAGCCGTTATAAATCAAGCTTGCATAACGAGGCATCAACTCATCTTTAAGATGGGCTACTTCACGATCGATAGTAATTGATTCAATCGCACGATGTGCAGGAATCATGATCGTACCTGCTGGCGTTTCATAACAACCACGGGCTTTCATGCCCACGTAGCGATTCTCAACCATATCTAAACGACCAATACCATTAGCACCACCAACCGTATTCAAATACTCCATCACTTCAGCAGGAGACGTTGCTTTACCATCAATAGCAACGATGTCACCTTTTTCATAGGTCAATTCAATGTAAGTTGCTTCATCTGGTGCATTTTCAGGTGAAACACTCCAACGCCACATAGAATCTTCAGGCTCATTCCAAGGGTCTTCTAATATATCGCCTTCATACGAGATATGAAGTGAATTGGCATCCATTGAATAAGGTGATTTTTTACCACGTTTCATTTCAACGGGAATTCCATGTGCTTCAGCATAATCAAGTAGGCTTTGACGAGAATTCAAATCCCATTCACGCCAAGGTGCAATGACTTGAATTTCTGGGCTTAATGCATAAGCACCTAATTCAAAACGTACTTGGTCATTACCTTTACCAGTTGCACCATGAGATATTGCTTGAGCGCCTACTTCTGCTGCAATTTCAACTAAACGCTTTGCAATTAAGGGGCGTGCAATCGATGTTCCTAATAAATACTCACCTTCATAGATAGTATTGGCACGAAACATTGGAAAAATATAATCACGTGCAAACTCTTCACGTAAATCTTCAATAAATATATCTTTAATGCCCATTGCTTCCGCTTTAGCGCGCGCAGGTTCAACTTCTTCACCTTGACCAATATCAGCAGTGAATGTCACTACTTCACAATCATAAGTATCTTGTAACCATTTTAAAATAATTGAAGTATCAAGACCGCCAGAATAGGCGAGAACGACTTTATTGATCTTAGACATATCTATGTTGTTTCCTGTAAAACTTTATCTTTGAATATATGACAAATCATTATATCAAATCCCACGAGTTGCAATAACTTCTTTCGCAGCGATTCTACCATTTGCCTTACAACTAATTCTGCGTGGTGCATCTATATATTTTAATTTAAAACCCAACTTCTTATATAAAGCTACAATTCTGTCAGTTGCTTGATTTGATAATACAACGGGACCATTGTGTAGCACTAGCCACTCAGCTAATCGCACTTGATCATCCCAATTAAAGCCACGTTGAGCATATTGATGGAAAGGTACATCATAAGGTGGATCGGCATAGATAAAATCATTCTCATTAATATCTAATTCCGAAAAATCCTTATTAATAAATTCCCAAGCAGATAATGCGGACTGGTATTTCAAAAAGTCTGTTTGATAATTGATCTTCTTATAACGACCAAACGGCACATTATAACCACCAGACTTATTAAATCGACATAGACCGTTATAGCCGGTGCGATTTAAATAATAAAATAGTTGAGCAACTTTGTGGTCTTCGCCACCCTGCATATTGAGTTGATTAAACTCTGTACGATGGCGATAATACGCATCCTCATCATTTTCGAGAGAAATATCTAACTTAAGACCTTGTTGAATTTGCTGATAGAAATTAATAACAGCAAAATTAACATCATTGAGTAATGCTTTTTCCGCCTGCAAACCTAGTGCAACTGACAATCCACCGCAAAAAGGTTCAACTAAACGTCTATCGGAATGTTTCTTCCAGATCTTTTCTAAGGTAGGAATAAGCCAACGCTTGCCCCCCGCCCATTTGAGCGGGGGACGTAAAGGCATCACCTTTTGATCCATTTATTTAGAAACCTTTGTATGTAATAGACTTTTCGTTATGGCAAGGCAAAGATGAATCATGCAGATGTTTCTATTTAGAATGTAGTGTTTTGCGTGGCGGCATCAAGTCAGTAATACTACCTTCTGCCATTTCGGCTGCAAATCCAAGTGTTTCAGATAAAGTTGGATGAGGATGAATTGTCAAACCAATATCTTCAGCATCAGCACCCATTTCAAGTGCAAGAACGGCTTCAGCAATCAACTCACCAGCATTTGTACCGACAATACCAGCCCCAATGATTCGACCTGTTTCTTTATCAAACAAAGCTTTAGTTAGACCTTCATTACGACCAATGCTTAAACTACGACCTGACGCAGCCCATGGGAATGCACCTTTAACGTAATTAAGTCCTTCTGCTTTAGCTTCTATTTCAGTTTTACCCATCCATGCAATTTCAGGATCAGTATAAGCAACAGATGGAATAGTCATCGGATCAAAGGCTGATTTAATACCCGATATCACTTCTGCTGCTACTTTTGCTTCATGTACGGCTTTATGAGCCAACATAGGCTGACCGACGATGTCACCAATGGCATAGATATGTGGCACATTAGTTGTCATTTGAGCATCAACATTAATGAAACCATAGTCATCTACTGCAACACCAGCCGCTTCAGCATTAATCAATTTACCATTTGGTGCTCGACCAACAGCCACTAAGATCTTGTCATAAAGTGCCGTTTCAGGTGCATCTTTACCTTCAAACGTAACTAACAAACCATCATCTTGAGGAACAATCGCTGCAACTCTCGTATTAAGATAAATGGCTTCATATTCTTTTTGAACTTTCTTCAATAGTGGTTTAACAATGTCTTTATCAGCACCAGGAATTAAACCACTTTGCATTTCTACAACCGTGATTTTAGAACCTAAAGCATGATAAACCGTTGCCATTTCCAGACCGATAATACCGCCACCAATCACCAATAACTTTTCAGGTACATCTACTAAATCTAAGGCATCTGTAGAGTCCATCATACGAGGGTCATCATTCGGAAAAACAGGTACCTTACTGACGCGTGAACCCGCAGCGATGATACATTTATCAAACGAAATCGTTTGTGACCCTTCAGCTGTTTCAACTGTCATGGTGTTGGTACCAGCAAAACTAGCTTCACCTTGAACGATAGTCACTTTACGTTGTTTCGCAAGGGCTTTTAAACCACCCGTCAATCCATCCACAATACTATTTTTCCAGCTTTCAATTTTACGAATATCGACTTCTGGTTTAGCAAATGTCACGCCATGGTCAGACATGCTTTCTGCTTCATTAATTACTTGTGCAGTATGTAATAAGGCTTTTGATGGGATACAACCCACGTTCAAACAGACGCCACCAATTTTGGCATGACGTTCGATCATTACAACTTGTCGACCAAGATCTGCAGCACGAAATGCAGCGGTATATCCACCTGGACCTGAGCCTAAAACTAATACTTCAGCATGTAAGTCAGCATCGCCAGCAGCAGTTGTAACTACCGCAGCAGTATCCACTTTAACTTCTGCTTTTGTTTCTTGTGCGGGTGTTGGTTCGGCAGTAGGCTTTGATTGGCTATCACCAGCAGTTTCAAGCGTTAAGATAACGCTACCCTCTTTTACCTTATCCCCTACCATAACATTCATCGCAGTTATGGTGCCAGATTCAGTGGTTGGAATTTCCATTGCCGCCTTATCAGACTCTAAGGTAATTACATCTTGATTAGCTTCAACAACATCGCCAACACTCACTAATACTTCAATAATTTCAACTTCGTCAAAATCACCAATATCAGGTACTTTTATTTCAACTACGCTCATAGCAATACCTTTCTAATATCAGATAACATATTGTTAAGATGAGTCGTAAATCGTGCACCCATTGCACCATCAACAACACGATGATCGTAAGATACTGACAATGGAAGCATCAATCTAGGTACAAATTCTGAACCATTCCAAACAGGTTGCATTTTATGTCGACCAACACCCAAAATTGCCACTTCAGGTGCATTAACGATTGGGGTAAAGAAGCTACCACCAATACCACCTAAACTTGAAATAGAGAATGTGCCGCCTTGCAAGTCTTTTGCTGTCAAAGCACCATCACGTGCTCGTAAGCTAATTTCACCTAATTCACCAGCCAATTCTAAAAAGCCTTTTTTATCAACATCTCTAACAACAGGCACCATCAAACCATTCGGTGTATCAACGGCAATACCAATGTTGTAATAGCTTTTGATAATTAAGTTTTCTTTATCTTCACTTAATGAAGCATTCATTTCAGGATATAACTTCAAGCTTGCCACAACTGCTTTCATTATAAATACCAACGGCGTTAAATTCACGCCCTGCTTAGCTGCATTGTCTTTATTATCTTTTCTGAATTTTTCTAGTTCTGTAATGTCAGCTTCATCAAACTGAGTTACATGTGGAATATTCAACCAACATGCATGCAGATGTTTACCTGAAATCTTCTTAATACGTGATAATTCAGTTGTTTCTACATCACCAAACTTCTCATAACTGCCAACAGGAACTGGAGGAATAGCAGAGCCACCACTGGCAGAAACTGCAGGTGCATTTACTTTTTGTTTAACAAAGTTTTGGACATCTTCTTTACTAATACGTCCTTTATCACCAGTGCCGCTAACAAGGCTTAATGTAACGCCCAGCTCACGAGCAAACTGACGAACTGATGGTGATGCATGGGCATGTTTAACACCGGCTTTATTATCAGGAGCAAACGGGGCAATTTCAACTAACTCAGCGGGTGCTGGAACAGCAGGAGCCGGTGCAGCTTCTTGTTTTGGTGCTGGAGCAGACTCAGCTTTCACTTCAGGAGCACTTGCAGCAGAACCAGCATCAGATGATTCAATAATAGCAATCACTGATCCTTCTTTAACTTTATCACCAACGCTAATTTTAAGTTCTTTAATCACGCCAGCTTGTGATGCAGGAATTTCCATTGCAGCCTTATCAGACTCCAAGGTAATCATATCTTGATT
>ENA-ORXI01000265-ORXI01000265.1-sediment-metagenome-genome-assembly--contig:-NODE-265-length-42451-cov-10.388540_pt1 | contig 42451 bp, 29 predicted proteins | sample MGYA00237861_ERZ511468 | MGnify/ENA primary metagenome ERZ511468 (study PRJEB26299, sample SAMN06266213) | sediment metagenome | isolation source: Hudson Canyon methane seep mesocosm | place... | reverse complement strand
CAATATCTAATTAATATTGCCGGCGTACAACGACAAACAAGTCTTCTATCATTACAATCAGCTCGTGCTTACCAAGCCGCGAATGCAGGCATCGAATGGAGTATTGCTAAAACTATTGTAAGCAATAGCTGCCCAAGTTCTGCTCCAACAAACTTTTCTGGCTTACCAAGATTTACAGTTACAATGAGTTGTACTAATTTAGGTGTTTTTGACGAAAATGGTATCTCATCTACTATATATAAACTTAGTTCAACATCGAAGTTTGGCTTATACGGAGATATAGACTATGTTTCACGACATCTGCAAGTCATTATTAATAACTAATAGAGTGCTTAGAGAATTTAGTTATGAATAAACTCCCCTTATTTTTATTACTTTTAGTCTTTGCTAGCAATGCCTTTGCCGGCAGAGTTATCAACTCCGCTACGGTTGATAGCTCTTCATCAACCACCGTATCTTCCACAGCTACAATTGCAGTTTCAGTTAATGTAACAACAGATGGTAAAAAAAAGGATGCTGAATGGCGTGCAACTGGCTGGCGGGTCGACAATTCTAGTGGTTCAGTGGTGTGTAACGATCATTCTGATTTGACAACGCCAGATACAGTAACACGTACGTTTAATATAACTGCACCCGTATCTGATGGTACATATAATCTCTATCTATTGGCTTTTGAGAAAAATAATTGTAAAGGCAAGTCAAGTTCAGAGTTTCAACTATCCAATGCAGTTATTGTCGATTCAGGAAGTGGCGGAAGTAATGGAAACAGCAATTCATGTACTACGATTCAAATTGCCAGTGATGGTGAAGAATTTAGAGGTATCAATGGAAGCAGTGATTCAAATGTCATTGCCGTAGGTCATGGTGTAGGAGATCCAAAAACCGCCCATTTCTATCACTACAATGGTTCGTCATGGACAAAGCATACTGATACTTCAAATGAAGCATTACATGATGTCTCAGTTATAAATAACAGTCTCGCTTATGCTGTTGGCCATGATGGAAAACTTATGCAGTTTGATGGAACCAACTGGACAAATTTTGCTTCTAGCGTTCCTACTTCTGAAGATTTAAATGGTGTATGGGCAGAGTCTAGCTCTAATTTATGGGTAGTCGGTAAGGGTGAAACGCTATATCAATGGAACGGTGTTAGTTGGATCGATATGTCTGGAGGAAGTCAGGCAGATATTCAAGATGATCTTCAAGAAGCATGGGGCAATACTAGTATTTTTTATACTGTAGATAAAGATGGTATTTTATACCGTCATACAAAAAATACGGGGACATGGGATGATTTCACTGCCTGCAAATCATCTTATGATATGGAAGCAAAATCACTCTGGTCGGATGGTGCTGGCAATGTGTATATCGCCGGTAAAAATAAAGATAATGATGATGCTACTGTGTTTCTCTACAGTGAACAAACAGATAGCTGTTCCGTCGTTGCATCGAGTAGTACTGAAGATAAATTTGAAAGCATTTATGGTAATGGTGGTGTGGTGTATGCCGTCGGTAAAGATGGACTTGTTATCGAGAACAGTACGGGGTCATGGGTTGAAAGCACACAAAATACCGATGACTTAAAAGCCGTATGGGTATCAAATACAAACACTGCTTATTATGCTGGTAAAGATGGGTATATCACTAGCTGTTCAGGTCCTACAGTTCCAGTGTCTATAGCTAAGTATCATATGGATGAGTCCCCATGGGCTAACGTCAGCAATGAAGTCATTGACGAAACGGGAAATGGACATCATGGTACCGCTTTTAATGGTGCCACAACTCAAAACACATCTCCAGCTATCACTGGTAACCCAGGAAGCTGTGGATATGGTGTATTTGATGGAAGTGATGATTATATTGCACTGTCGAATATACCGAACTTTCAGGGAAGCTTTACCATTACTGCGTGGATTAAAGGTGACTCTGGTCGTGATGGTAGAATCTTTGCCGATGATGATAAAAATGAAGGTGGTTATGCTTTAAGCCTTGGTGATGGCGGACATGGAAAGATACGTTTTTTTTCTAGAGATGTAAGGCCCATTATCCTTGATACCGGCAATGTCGCCCCCAATAAAAACCAATGGTATTTTGTAACAGCAATTCATGATGTCTCTACAAAGCAACGCTTTATCTATGTTGATGGTGTTGAGGCAGCATCTGGAACCTATACCGGAACATGGGGTTCAGACTCTGGTATAGCCAGTATCGGTGGCGAAACTAATGCTTCATCAGAAGGCGCTAACTTTGCAGCATTTGATGGGAATATTGATGAAGTTCAAGTTTTTGAAAGTGCATTAAACCAAGCGCAAATACAAACAATAATGGCTGAAACGCACCCATGTGATACCAACACATTGGCTTCAAATTTTAAATGCGTCAATACAGCTAGTAATCCTGTTACCGGAAGACTTTTTACCAAGCTTGCAAACACTTCTTTTACTCTTGATGTCGTTGCATTGCAGGATGCAAATACTGTTGCTAGTGCTTACTCTAATACTGTCACTGTAGAACTTGTGGATGCATCTTCTGGAAGTTGCACATCGCATCCAGTACTAAGCCCTGAAATTAATCAGTCACTCACTTTTCTCTCAGCTACAGGTGTAGAAACATCTAGTAACATAACCTCGACTAAAGCATATCGAAACCTGAAATGCCGTGTGACTGATTCAGTAACAGCACTTGTTGGGTGTTCTACAGACGCGTTTGCTATTAGACCAAACAGTTTCGCTATAATATCACCGTTAGATAATAGTGGTAATTCAGGGGCTCCAACAGGAACAGCGGGCACTGCATTTAATCTCACAGCTGAAACAAGTATAGAAAATTATGATGGAATCCCCGTTATTGATTCCGCACAAATAACCGCTCATGTGGGAGCTATTCAAACTGGAATATTAGCTGGTTTATTTCCTCCAGCCGATCCTTCAACAGGCAACAGTACAGGTACTAGTTTTACCTATAGTGAAGTTGGCAATGTAATCTTAAATGCTGGTTCTATCATTGATACAGACTTTGCCACTATTGATAAGTCGGCAGGTGATTGCACTAATAGTGCTTCAAATACAGCTAATGCTGATGGCAAGGTAGGCTGTAATATTGCTAATACTGATCTTGCCTCACTAGGACGATTCATTCCCGAGCATTTTGAAATTAGCATTGTTAATCAAGGGTCATTTGGCGGTAGTGCTTACGCCTGTTCAGGGTTTAACTATTTTGGACAAGCATTTAGCTACGATAACAAACCCCAGCTTACAGTGACCGCTTATAATGGCCTGAGTCCAAAAGAAATAACTCAAAACTATACTGGCAGTTATGCAAAACTAGAGATCAGTGATTTTGATTTTGTCACACCAACAACAGATGCAAATAAGCTTGGGGCAGATAATATCAATAAAGTGAATCTAAGCTGGACTCCCGCAGCAGCTGATCTGATTGATCATAACAATGGTAGTCTAAGTTTAACATTTGGTGATGATACGTTTAAATACCGCCAACAAACTAATTCTTTAGTTGCTCCATTTACCAATGCTGTTGAATTTGAATTTACAGATATCACAGACAGTGATTCTGTATCCAGCTCAAATTTACCACTATCAGTCACACCATCCGGTGCGTTAATTCGTTTCGGTAGGCTTAATATCGCAAATAGTCATGGTTCAGAACTTGTGCCGCTCCTTGATCCTGTCACCACAGAATATTTTAATGGCGCCAACTGGACATTGAATAGTATGGATAACTGTACTAGCTTGAGCTTGGTCAACAATATTATCCTGAGCAACCCTGCATCAGGTAATAACCGCCCTGGAGACACTGCAATGGTGATTGAAAGTGCCACTAGTACGGCTGGCTTACTGAATTCACTATTTATATCAGGGCAAGGGAATCTTAACTTCAGTGCACCAGGGGAAGATAATCAAGGCTATATTGATATTAAAGGTGTATTAACTGGTCTTGAGTGGTTACAATTTGACTGGGATAGTGACGGTAGTTTTACTGAAAACCCATCTGGTCGTGCAAGTTTTGGTTTGTTTAACGGCAATGACAAACTGATCTTCCGTCGTGAAGTGTATTAACAAAATCAAAAAAACTAATCTCTGATTTTTTCGTCTGTAGGTCGAGTTTTAACTCAACATTGTTGGACTAAAGTCCAAGCTACAACTTTTATCAAATCAAGCCACTCTGTTTAACTTTATTTTGTCATTTTAATAACAGTACTATTGTTTCTCGCAATACAGTAATACATTGTGCCTTACCCGTAAACGCTAGACTTTTTGCAATATCAGCCCAGTCACGTTGTTGCATAATAGTCATAATACACAGCTGTTGTTGTAATGATTCGAGTTGTTTAAATTGTGGCTGAGAAATTAGATAAGGCAACCATAACCACAATGAAAACCGTGAAAATTCAAAGCCACGTTGACCATAAGCAAAGGCATTAATATCTTGTCGATCCCATTGCGATAATTCAGCGTGATCTGATATTAATACCTGACAAAGTGCAATCACTAATTCACTATCAAGATGTTTGAACTCATGGCGTAATAGCTGTGGCCATTGTTGTTGAAAGCGCTGTTGTGCATTATTAACAACGGTCTTGCCCTGTTCAGAGATGGCATTTAACATCATCACCGAATGACTGCCACTGACATCATCATGATGTAAACCCAATCTAGCGGCTAAAAAGCCAGATTTAGTCCAAAAGTCGAGTAAATCACTACTTGCAGCAAAACTTGTTCCGACAATATCACATTCCGCTTGATTGATAATCTGTTCCAATAGCTTTTGTCCAATGCCTCGTTGCTGTATAGCAGGATGAGTAGCAATGCGAATAATTCGTTGGTAGTTCAAGCTTCCCGCAGTTGTTATGCCTACATGGGCCAATAAGGACTGAGGTAGTAGATGTCCTTTTAACCGTCGGTGTCCAGCATGAATATTAGCCGATAGTTCATCATCTAATCCCCCCTCTTTCACCAGCCATGCACTGGCAACGATATGACCTTGATATCTCATCACGTAGACAGACACATCATCACGATCGAGCATCATTTGTAAGTCTGAAGGTCGAGTTCGATAATGCGCCAATACCATTAAACCAAACAGTTCTCTAAGATCTTGTTCATTATGAACTAATGATTGTCGATCAAGGCATTCAAAATGACACTGGTCGAACCCAGCATCACTAATCAAATCATCATCAACGGGTACAGCATTTAATAATAATGATTCAAAGCTAAATGCTTCCAGCATGTCATTTTTTGACCAGCGAATAGGAGTTTCCATTCGGTAGTGATGCCAATTAGGCGTTTTATCATCAAGTGTTTTTTGGAAACGTACGGCAAAGCCTCGTCCCGTTCCTTCATAGCCATGCAAAGTAGTCGAGAAAACAATTCGAGAGTATTTCTGTAACAACTTTCCTAACATTGCAGCTGGTATGGCAGCTGCCTCATCCACCAGCACTAAGTCTGCTTTGAGGTCTGATTCAATTAGCACATCAGGAGCGACAAATCGTATTTCAGCACCATTTACTGAAATTAGTCCAGATGAAGATTCTGCATCAGAAAGCAATCGAGAAGCATGTTCGAATACCGTATCGACTGTTGCCAAACTAGGTGCTGTGACCAGAATAGTTTGTTTGCCCTCTTTTAATAATTGGGCGGCTGCAATACCAAGAGAAGCAGATTTTCCACGGCCTCGATCTGCCGATAATACTAATGGCCGCCGTCTATGACCGTGAACTACTTTCGAAATTGCATTAACTGCCTGTTGTTGATCATCAGTCAGTACTATTTGATTATCATTCGACAATATGGGAGCTTGAAGCTTTGTGACTGTTTGGTCTTGTTGAACAACAGTAAAATGTTCATACCGTTGTTCAAACTCTGCAACGACACGCATAAAACGTTGCATGCTAAGGCTAGACTGCTTATTGATATCAAAGCAGATAATGATAGCTCCGCCTTGTTTTACTGTGCCAACGATGGCTCCAAAGCTATCAGGATTAAACTCATCTAGAGCATCAAAGATGACTGCATCAAATTCTTTGCCAAGATACCGTTGAGCCTGCTTTTGAGGAAGTGTTAGAACATCATGACTTTGATTAGATAAGGCAAGAATATTATTGTTATCAAAATCCTCCAGCAGAATCTGTGATGAACTTTGGCACCACTTTGCATCACCTGAAAGAATGACACATTGTCGCTGTTGCATATCACTCACCACAGAGTCACAGAGAGCACGGAGATTAATAATAATATTGTCATAATCCTTTGTGAACTCTGTGCCTCTGTGGTGAAATTAAATATCATTAATAATGCGGTGGCAACTCATGCTGTGGACCAGATTCTTGACTTGCCGTTTGCATGGTATTAACTTGCACTTTCATCGTTTCAAGAGCCAATTCTAAATTGGTTATTTGCTGCTGCTGATTAGTCACAACTTGATTGAGCTGTTCTAACAAGTCATCCTGAAAAGCGAGTTTCATTTGTAGTTCATCAATTGCATTTTGCATATTTTCAGCCATTAATCATCTCCATCATATGATAAAGCTGGCGCTAACCAACGCTCTGCTACATCCATTGTCCAGCCTTTACGCTGAGCATAATCTTCTACTTGATCGCGGTTAATCTTTCCTAAACCAAAATAACGTGACTCTGGATGTGCAAAATAGAAACCACTGACTGCTGCTGTTGGTAACATGGCATAACTTTCTGTAATCGTAATGCCTGCATTTTTCTCGGGCTCTAATAGCTCCCACAGTAGACCTTTTTCAGTGTGGTCTGGACAAGCAGGATATCCTGGCGCTGGACGAATACCTTGGTACTTCTCATCAATCAAATCTTCATTTGCGAAAGATTCATCGCTAACATAAGCCCAAAGTTCTGTTCGAACACGTTCATGCATGCGTTCTGCAAAGGCTTCAGCTAAACGATCAGCTAAGGCTTTAAGCATAATACTGTGATAGTCATCATGATCATCTTCAAAACGATTTACATGTTCATCAATACCAATACCAGCGGTTACTGCAAAACCACCAATATAATCATTCACACCACTGTCTTTCGGGGCAATAAAGTCAGCTAGTGCCGCATTAGGTCGACCTGGTGGTCGTTCACCTTGTTGACGTAAGCTATGCAATGTCATGTGCACTTCACTGCGTGTTTCGTCTGTGTAGACTTCAATATCATCATCATTAACACTATTTGCAGGAAACAATCCCATCACTGCACGTGCTGTTAACCATTTTTCATCAACAATTTTGGTCAACATTGCTTTAGCATCACGGAATAAATGAGTGGCATGTTCACCGACGATCTCATCTTCTAAGATACGTGGATATTTACCCGCTAATTCCCATGCTTGAAAGAATGGTGTCCAATCAATACGGTCAACTAACTCTTCTAATGGATAATCATCAAATATCTGTACGCCTAATTTCTTCGGCACAGTTGGACTATATGCAGGCCAATCAATCTTAGTTTTATTTGCTCTAGCATCCGCAATATTAAGTTGGCGACGAGTACTTTTACGACCTTTATGACGAGCACGTTTATCTTCATAATCAGCTTTTACTTTGGCAACAAAGTCATCTCGCAAATCTTTACTTAATAAGCTCTGAGCTACACCTACAGCACGTGAGGCATCTTTCACATAGATGCTACAACCATGGTAATTATGTTCGATTTTAACGGCTGTATGAATAAGCGATGTTGTAGCACCACCAATCATTAATGGAATTTCAAAACCTAAACGCTCCATTTCTTTTGCAACATGAACCATTTCATCTAGAGAAGGTGTAATCAGACCTGAGAGACCAATAATATCAACATTCTCTTCTTTGGCTTTAGCAAGAATATCAGCACATGACACCATCACACCCATGTCAATAATTTCAAAGTTATTACACTGTAATACAACGCCCACGATGTTTTTACCGATATCATGAACATCGCCTTTTACCGTGGCCATTAAGATCTTGCCATTATTGCTGACTTCTTCGCCATCTTCTTTTTCATCTTCGATATATGGCATTAAGTAAGCTACGGCTTTTTTCATTACTCGTGCTGATTTAACGACCTGAGGCAGGAACATTTTACCGTCACCAAATAAGTCTCCCACCACATTCATGCCATCCATTAATGGACCTTCGATAACGTGTAATGGACGATCTGCATTTTGACGAGCTTGTTCAGTGTCTTCATCAATAAAATCGGTAATACCTTTAACTAAGGCATGTTCCAAGCGTTTTTCGACTGGCCACGAACGCCATTCAAGGTCTTCTTTAACCTCAACTTTTTTACCATCACCACGATATTGCTCAGCAATATCCAATAAACGTTCAGTTGCGTCATCTCGTCGGTTTAAAACAACATCTTCTACACGCTCACGCAATTCTTCTGGTAAATCATCATAGATAGCAAGTTGACCGGCATTAACAATACCCATATCCATACCCGCTTTAACTGCGTGGTAGAGGAATACAGCATGAATTGCTTCACGTAGAGGGTTATTACCTCGGAATGAGAATGACACATTGCTCACACCACCACTGACCATTGCATGTGGTAAGGCTTTCTTGATGTCACGTACTGCTTCAATGAAATCGACGGCATAATTATTATGCTCATCAATCCCTGTGGCAATAGCAAAGATATTCGGATCAAAGATAATATCTTCAGGTGGGAAACCCACTTGTTCTGTCAGAATTTCATACGAACGAGTACAAATCTCACGTTTACGTTCACGTGTATCAGCTTGACCCTTTTCATCGAATGCCATAACAATCACCGCGGCACCATAGCGACGCACTAATTTAGCTTGCTCGATGAATTTTTCTTCACCTTCCTTCATGCTGATCGAGTTAACAATGCCTTTGCCTTGAATACATTTTAGGCCAGCTTCGATTACTTCCCATTTTGATGAATCAATCATGATGGGTACACGGCTGATATCAGGCTCAGAAGCAATCAAATTCAAGAAGGTAACCATTGCTTCCTTAGAATCCAACATGCCTTCATCCATATTGATATCGATGATAGGAGCGCCACTCTCTACTTGCTGGCGTGCAACTGCTAAGGCTGCATCGTAATCGCCTTCTTTAATCAATCGGGCAAAACGAGCAGAACCAGTTACATTGGTACGTTCACCAACATTCACATAAAGACTTTCTGGTGTAATCGTAAAAGGTTCGAGTCCACTTAAATTACAGTAATGTTTATTCTCGACAGGAACTCGTGGAGCAATTCCTTCCACAGCTTGTGCAATCGCTTTAATATGAGCAGGTGATGTACCACAGCAACCACCGACAATGTTTAAGAAGCCTGATTTTGCCCACTCATTCATTTGTGCTGACATGACTTCTGGTGACTCATCATATTCACCAAACTCATTCGGCAAACCTGCATTAGCATGGGCACTAATATGACAGGTGGCGATTCCTGATAAGGCTTCAATATATTGACGTAATTGATCAGCCCCTAAAGCACAGTTCAAACCAATACTAATGGGTTGTACATGAGCTAATGAGTTCCAGAATGCTTCTGCTGTTTGACCTGATAATGTACGGCCACTAGCATCTGTGATCGTGCCTGAGATCATGATCGGTAACTGCACATCATGTTGATCAAAATATGTTTCAATGGCAAATAAGGCTGCTTTAGCATTTAAAGTATCAAACACAGTCTCAACTAATAATAAATCTGAGCCGCCATCGACTAAACCTGCAATTGCCTCTAAGTAAGACTCAACTAACTCGTCATAACTAACATTACGAAAACCTGGATTATTAACATCAGGAGAAATACTAGCGGTACGGTTTGTTGGGCCTAAAACACCGGCAACAAAGCGAGGTTTATTGGGTTCGTTAGCAGTAAACTCATCAGCAACTTCTCGAGCTAACCTTGCAGATTCTTTATTAAGCTCATAAACCAGCTCTTCCATCTGATAATCAGCCATCGCAATCGATGTGCCATTGAAGGTATTTGTTTCAACAATATCAGCTCCCGCTTCAAAATAAGCACGGTGAATATCACTAATTATTTTAGGCTGTGTTAACGATAAAAGGTCATTATTGCCCTTAACATCACAAGGATGTTCAAAGAAACGTTCACCACGATAATCTGCTTCTTCCAGCTTATAGCTTTGGATCATGGTTCCCATCGCACCATCAAGTATGAGGATACGTTGCTGTAAAAGTTGTTTGATATCGTGAGTTTTCGCAGTCAAAATCAGTGTTCCTAAGAGGAAGTCATGTTTAATTTAACCGTTAATTATACCAGATGATGACAGTTGCTTTAACCGCAAATTTTATACGTCAAATAGGTCTTCCATCATGGTAAAAGTTAGCTCATAATCAAGCTATCGTACGATTAAATTAGCAGATTAAAATATCAAATAAGGACTAGGCTGTCATGATCAAAAAAACTAGCTCAGCAAAACGATTATTTGTACTTGATACCAATGTATTAATGCATGATCCCACCGCATTATTCCACTTTGATGAACATGATATATTTTTACCAATGGTTGTATTAGAAGAACTTGATCATGGTAAAAAAGGTTTATCTGAAGTCTCTCAGAATGTTCGCCAAGTGAGTCGGTTTCTTGATGAATTGATGTTACAAATTGAAGACCCTGACGATATATCAAAAGGGATTCCATTACCGAGTGTTGGTTTAAATAATGAAACAAGCCCTCCACGTGGACGTTTATTTTTCCAAACAACTCAGGTCGCTGAAAATCTACCTAAAGAATTACCTGGTTCTAAAGCTGATAACGATATTTTAGGCATTGCTATCAGTCTGCAACAAGAAAAAACAGACACCACCGTTATTCTTGTCTCCAAGGATATTAATTTACGAATCAAAGCTTCTGTTTTAGGCATCAATGCTGAAGATTATTTCAACGATAAGGTCTTGGATGATGTTGACCTACTTTATCTCGGTGCAACAGAGCTAGCAGCTGACTTTTGGGATGATCTTAATCGCTTAGAATCATGGACCGAAGATGGACGTACCTTTTATGAAATAGATGGCGATGTGGTAAAAGATTGGTATCCCAACCAACTGATCTATTCACCAGGAGATACTAACTCAATCGAAGCTGTGGTTAGAAGTGTTACTGATACAACAGCAAATATTGAATTAATTCATGATTATCGCAAGGAAAGTCACGCTGTCTGGGGCGTTTCTGCCCGTAACCGCGAACAAAACTTTGCTCTAAATTTACTGATGGATCCTGAAGTGGATTTTGTCAGTTTACTTGGCCAAGCAGGTACAGGTAAAACGTTATTAACACTTGCTGCCGCTCTCACCCAAACCATTGAGCACAAACGTTACTCTGAAATTATTATGACACGTGTAACAATACCTGTAGGTGAGGATATTGGTTTCCTACCTGGTACTGAAGAAGAGAAAATGTCACCGTGGATGGGGGCACTAATGGATAATTTAGAAGTGCTTAATAAAACAGATACTTCAGAAGGTGAATGGGGCAGACAAGCAACTAATGATTTATTGAAAAATCGTATTAAAGTGAGATCTCTTAACTTTATGCGTGGACGTACCTTCTTAAACCGTTTCCTCATTATTGATGAAGCCCAAAACCTGACTTCAAAACAAATGAAAACGCTTATTACTCGATCAGGTCCGGGTACAAAAGTAGTCTGTTTAGGTAATATCGCCCAAATTGACACCCCTTACTTAAGTGAAACAACGTCTGGTTTAACTTATGTAGTAGATAGATTTAAAGAATGGGAACATAGTGGTCATATCACCTTATTACGTGGTGAACGTTCACGTTTAGCTGACTTTGCCTCTGAACACTTATAATTCTGGCATAATATAGAGAGTTTATATTTATTCTGAAATTAGATCTTTTGTTGTGCCTTCTATATAGGCAATAGCAACCAATGGTCAGGAGACCTAGTACATGGAAAACATGCCTGAATTTAACAGTGATCGTCGTGAATTCTTTCGCATTAATGATACTGTCTATCTTGAAGTTTCACTGATTGATAATGATCAAGCAGAAGATTTAGCGAGCACTTTTCACAATACACCTAGTGATGAAAATGGACAGCAAAAACAGCAACTCTCTACACTACAAACATCCATTACTCATCTTATCGATCAGATAAATCAGTCTGACCGCGAAGTCGCACGAGCGCTTCGTCTTTTAGATGAAAAAATAAACATCATAGCTCACTCTCTACAACGATTACATAATAATGACGATAGTAGTAAAGCCGTTGAAGCCAACTTAAGTGGTGGTGGCATCGCATTTTTGTCTGCGAAGAAATATGAATCTAAAAGTAGTTTAGAGATGCGCATTGAACTTCGTCCTTCAGGTACAATTCTCCATGCAATTGCAAACGTTATTGCCTGTAATAAGGTTTATGATGCCCCGCAAGAGACGCCATACCATCTACGCCTTGTATTTACCCATATGAGTGAAGTAGATAGAAACTTATTGGTACGACACACATTGAGCAGACAAGCAGAAGAGTTACGTATGAAATCGACTCAAGCCTAAATTAGTTTAGTTTTACAAAAATATTCTGCAATACATTTACCGTGATAGATAGCCTTTTATCATTGCCAAAGTCTATTATTTAAGCAATATTCTGTACTATGAAAACCGATTTTTCATGAAGGCATAATACATAACGGGAATCACCAATAAAGTCAGTATTGTAGACACTAATATGCCAAATAATAAAGCCACTGCCAAGCCATTAAAGATTGGGTCATCCAAAATAAATAATGCACCCAACATGGCAGCAAGTGCTGTCAGAATAATTGGTTTTGCTCGTACGGCTGCTGCCTGAATAACAGCCTCTTCTAACTTCATCCCTGCTGCTACAGCTTGATTAATAAAGTCCACCAATAAAATGGAGTTACGCACAATAATTCCAGCCATGGCAATCATACCTATCATTGATGTTGCCGTGAATTGAGCACCTAATAAAGCATGTCCAGGCATCACACCTATGATAGTTAAGGGTATTGGAGACATAATGACGAGAGGCACAAGATATGACTTAAATTGTGCCACGACTAACAAATAGATCAAGATAATCCCCACCGCATACGCCAAGCCCATGTCACGGAAAGTCTCATAAGTTACTTGCCACTCACCATCCCATTTAATACTGTCATTCACAGGTAAAATAGGTGCATTAATAAAAAATTGGTCAATACCTTTACTTTGTAAACTACTAAAGATATCAAACATGCCATAAAGTGGACTATCAAGCTCACCGGCCATATCTGCAGTAACAAAACTTACTGGTAATAAATCTTTATGGTAAATAGTTTGCTCACGCTGTGTTTCAACAACTTCGACCACATCACCAATAGCGATTAGATTACCTTGTTGATTCCTTATTCTCAGTTTCAGAATCGCTGACAAATCACGTTGCTCACTGACAGGAAATTCCAGACGAAGTGGTACAGCATATTTAACTGCCGAGTCATGTAAATAACCCACATCTTCACCCGCTAAAGCCATGCGTACTGCGGTAACGATTTGAGCTTGAGTTAAACCTAATAGTGCCGCTTTCTCGCGATCAACTTTCAACACACTTCGTGGTGCTTTAATTTCAACTGAATCATCAATATCAACAACATCATCAGTTTGCTCAAACACGGTTCTTATCTGCTTAGCACGTTCTAACTGACTGTTATAATCCAAACCATAAACTTCAGCCACAATCGGTGCTTGCACAGGCGGTCCAGGTGGAACTTCCACAATTTTGACATTGCCTCCCCAGCGCTGACCAATCTCTTGTAATGGCTGTCGTGTTGAGTTCGCAATCTCATGGCTTTTACGGTCACGTAAGGTTTTATCCATTAAGTTAACCTGAATATCAGCAACTTCAGCACCTTCACGTAAGTAATATTGCCTAACCAAGCCATTAAAGTTAATCGGTGCTGCTGTACCCACATAGGCTTGATAATCTGTCACCTCTGGCACAGTAGCGATATACGCTCCTAACTCACGTAATAAACCTGCTGTTCGCTCTAAACTAGCATCTTCCGGCATATCAACGATAACTTGAAATTCAGATTTATTATCAAACGGTAGCATTTTCAACACAACCAATTTAACCATTCCTAGACCAACTGAACCTGCAATCAAAGCAATCATGACGAAGAATAATATCCAGCGCCAAAAACGCCCAGCTTGATTTACTACAAATAAACCAATTGTTTTGTGAAAAAACCTATAAGTTAGATTATCTGTTTGAATAGTTTCTGAAGTAGAGTGCTTATTGTCATGTCGTTGTTTAGCCAACATTTTCAATACCATCCAAGGTGTCAAAATGTATGCGACAAGCAGAGATAACAACATACCAATACTGGCATTAATTGGAATTGGGCTCATATAAGGCCCCATTAAACCTGTCACAAATGCCATAGGCAATAAGGCTGCAATAACGGCAAACGTGGCAAGAATAGTTGGGCCACCTACTTCATCAACAGCAAGGGGAATGATTTCACGTAAAGATTTGCCACCTTTTTGATGGTGTCGATGGATATTTTCAACCACCACGATGGCATCATCAACCAAAATACCAATAGAGAATATTAGAGCAAATAGTGACACTCGGTTGAGTGTGAATCCCCAAGCCCACGAAGCAAATAACATCAGCATTAATGTAACAATGACGGCGACACCAACAATGATTGCTTCACGCCAACCTAGAGCTAATAACACTAGAAATACGACAGCAATTGTCACAAAAATAAGTTTTTTAATTAAGGTCTGAGCCTTATCATCTGCCGTTTTACCATAATTTCTAGTGACGGTAACTTCAACACCTTCAGGCACCACAATACCTTTAAGATCATCAAATCGTTCTATCACAGCATTGGCAATATCAACTGCATTCATACCCGGTTGTTTGGCAATGGCTAATGTCACCGCAGGAAATTCACCTTGAGCAGTAATACCTTTGTGTTCAGCTGCTGGTCCTGTTCCAAACCATGCATATCTTGAGGGCTGATCAGCACCGGTTAAAACCGTTGCAACATCTCGTAAATAGACTGGAGATCCATTTTTTACACCAATCACAAGGGATGAAATTTCTTCGATTGTTGTTAAAAAAATACCTGCTTGTACTGATGATTGTCGATCTTCTTTAACTAATATTCCAGATTCAGCAGAATTATTCGCAGCCAACAAGGCTTGTTTTAAATCAGCCAAGTCAATGTCATAGCCTGTTAAGCGTTGAGGGTCGAGTTGAATACGCACCACATTATCTGGGCCACCTAATGTATAAATATCACGTGTTCCAGGTACACGTTTTAATTCAACTTCAACAGCATGTGCAACCTTTTGTAATTCATGAGCTCCACGCTCAGGATCTGCTGTCCATAGTGTTAAACTGACAATCGGCACATCATCAATACCCTTAGGTTTGATGATGGGTTGAGATACGCCCAGCTGTGTAGGTAGCCAGTCACTATTTGAATAAATTTTATTATATAAACGAACTATGGCCTCAGTTCGTGGCTCCCCTACTTCAAACTGGGCGGTGAGAATAGACATGCCTGGCTTAGAAATGGAATAGACATGCTCTATTCCGGTGATCTCAGAAATTATTTGCTCTGCAGGTGTTGAAACAAGCCGTTCTACTTCACCTGCTGAAGCACCAGGGTAAGCAATGAATATATTAGCGAAAGTCACATCAATTTGTGGCTCTTCTTCTCGAGGAGTCACCAGTACTGCAAACAGGCCCAATAACAAACCAATTAAGGCTAGTAATGGTGTAATCTCCGATTCTTGGAATTGCTTAGCAATTCGTCCTGAGATGCCTAGTTTTTCAACATTCATAGCTGAGACCTTGAGCTATTTAATTTCAATTTTCTTGCTGCTTCTAATGGGTCTAAAGCCACTTTCTCACCCACTGATACCCCTGCTAAAACTTCTCGGTAGCCATCTGCTAATGTGCGACCTAAACGTACCTGCCTAAATATAAAACCAAGACGTTCATCCTCCACATACACACCTGAGACTTCACTTCTTTGCACAATGGCAGATTGAGGTACAACCCGTATTTGTTCATCACCCACATTGAACTGCATCTTGCCAAACATACCTGGGTATACATTCTCAATATTCTCAGGTAAATCAATACGAATTTTAAAGCTATGACTTTTTATATCTGCTTGTGGGATTACAGTGACTTTTGTTCCTAAAATTTCACGCCCATCCGTTAATTTCAATAATGGCTTCTCCGCTGACTTAATCGTCGTTAATAGATATTGAGGGACGTTCACCACCACTCGTAAATATTCTAGTGAGATGCCTGTCATCAAGTGTTGACCAGGACTGGCCATTTCACCAATTTCAATTAAACGTTCGGTAACAACCCCACTATAAGGAGCGATAATTGTAGTGTAAGACAACTGTACTTTTGCCTCATTTAACTCTGCTTGGCGAGATTTTATTTGAGCTTGTATTACTTGAACCTTAGCATTGGCAGCGCTAAGGTTAGCATTCGATTTATCAAGTGCTGCTTGTGAAACTAATTTACGTTTAAATAAGTTTTTTACTCGCTTTGACTCAGAAGTAGCTTCTTTTTGACGAGCGACAGCTTCTCGACTTTGCGCCTTATCAGCTAGTAAATTAGCTTGAATTTGTGCCACTCTTGCTTGAAACTCCTCATCACGAAATCTCATAATGACTGAATCTTTAGCAACAATATCATTCACATCATAATTAAGCTCCACCACTTCGGCTGCAATACGTGATGATACTGTTGAATGATGAATTGCTTCTATCACCGCATCAAATACCTCAATTTGAGGGAATGACTTATCTTCAACGGCGATCACAGCTAACTGTGTACCGGCGATACTTGCCGAAGAACTTATCAACAACAAGCTGGTGAATAAGCTCAATATAACGGTTTGAATAGCATGGCGTTTCATGGCATAAGCCTTCATTGTATTTAATTATGACTACTGTGCATCAACAAGCTTATTGATGCAATAGAGCCATATATTAGCAAATACTAATTAACTAGCCAATGTTTTACAAAAATTTAACATTTATTCGTTTCACAGGATGTATTATGTCAACATATTAAAACGTAAATAAATGGTTTAATTTTAGGAGATAATCAGAATGAAATCACCATTAACATTACTTACAATTTCAATGCTCATGGCTTTGCCAACATTTGCCAGCGATCTCGAACAACGTACTACACTTGATGATCAAAGCTCTGTTGCCGTCACTATTTATAATGAAAACCTTGCTTTAATAAAAGATCAGCGAAAAATCACCTTAGATAAAGGCTTTAATAAGCTTGCCTTTCGTGGTGTCAGTGCCAGAATGCGATCTGAAACAGCCCTATTACGTAGCTTAAATCCTAGCATTCAACTCCATGTATTAGAGCAAAACTTTGATTTTGATCTACTCACCCCTCAAAAACTACTAGAAAAATATACGGGTAAACAAGTACGTCTAGCAAGAACCAATAATGCAACAGGTGAAGTAACTATTGAAACAGGCACGGTTCTGAGTACAAATAATGGCATTGTTCTCAAAGTGGGTGACAAGATAATCACCAATCCTCAGGGTGAATATATTTTTGATAATGTCCCTGATAATCTACGTGATCAACCAACTCTCGTTACCCAGTTAACAAGCTCAAGCGACAAATCTCAAACTGTCGAATTAGGCTACCTTACCAGCGGTTTATCATGGAAAGCAGATTATGTTGCTGAGTTAAACAGTGACGAAACAAAACTCGACTTAACAGGCTGGATCACCCTGAACAATCAAAGTGGTACAACATATAATAATGCAAAGTTACAACTCGTTGCAGGCGATGTAAATCAAGTGCAAACAAAGTTATTAGGCAGATCTCCTGCTCGGTTTGAAATGATGGCAAAATCAACAGTGGCCAATGATGGTATGGCTGAAGAAAGCCTATTTGAATACCATCTTTACAGTCTAGGCCGACAAACCACATTAGCCAACAAACAAATTAAACAAGTCTCTCTTCTTTCAACCAACTCAGTACCTGTCACAAAGCAATTCCTACTACGTGGCAATGACTATTACTACAGAAGTAGTGTTGGTGAACTAGGTCAAAAAATGAAGGTAGGTGTTTTTGTAGAATTTGATAATAATGAACAATCCCACTTAGGCATGCCGCTTCCTAAAGGTATTGTGCGTGTCTACAAAAATGATAGTAAAGGCAATGCCCAATTTGTTGGTGAAGATGGTATTGATCACACTCCTAAAAATGAAGATGTTCGACTAAAGCTTGGTGATGCATTTGATATCACGGCAGATAAAAAACAAACTGACTTTAAAAAGGCCCATCACTATAAACCTCATAATGTTGCCTATGAAAGTGCCTATGAAATAGAGTTGAAAAATGCCAAGTCGAAAGCCGTTACAGTTACCGTTAGAGAGCCGGTACCCGGTGAGTGGAAAATACTAAAAGAAAACTATCCCCACCAAAAATCTGCATCAGGTACGGCTGAATGGCAGGTGACGATTCCAGCAGAAAGCAATAAAATATTAAGCTACCGCATTTTAGTTCAATATTAAAAATAAACTGAGTTATGGACAAGAGAATTTAGCTTCTTAATTTATCATTCCAGCATGTTTTTATTAAAGCTAAATATCTTTTTCTCTTATCCCGAATTCAGGTCATTTAGTAAGTGCTGCTACGAGCTCATTATTTTGTAGCTGTGTAATCTCTTTGATATATTTCTTATTTACGTAACCTAGCTGGCCATTAGATACTTTAACTTGCACCCAGGGTGTATGTTTATGATCCAATATCGTTAATTTATCTTGTTGATCTAATACTGTTGCAGCAGTAAATCGTGTTCCTGGTCCAGAGCGAAGATATAAGTTTTCTACAACAATCGAATAAGTGTAGCCATCATCTTTAACTATTTCATTTTTTTCTGGGAGCTGCCCAACTACTTTTATATATTCAAAGTCATCTTGTTGAAATGAATCTGTTGCATCCCAAGTTGAAAGTAGTCGCCTAAATAAATCATCTTCCACATGAACTAATTGTTCATCACTGACATTTTCAATCGCAAAATAAATACCGACTACGATATCAAAAGGAGTTAGAGGAACACTGCCTGCTTGGCTTTTAGCCACGTGTTCTCCTTCCCACAACACGTCATTATTTTTAGCTCTAATGAGTTTCATTCGAACACCGATAGAGGATTGTGAATAAAACCCCAAATGGTCACTGCTGTAATCAATCACTTCACCCATTAATAAAGCATCACAATTAAGCGCTGATCCGATTGCTGAATAATTTGAACTTTCACTACCTAAATCTGTTACAACTTGATTTACCTTGGCAAGCTCAACATCACGATATGAATGAGGGGCAAGATGTGAATATAAATTCCATCTCATTTGTTCTAATATCTCATCATTCAAGGCTATTGATGTTTGGCTATTATTAGTCACTCGAACGGTTTGCGAAGTATGGCTAATAGGATTCTTTGCAACTATTTGGCTTTTCACCGACTCACTATCAGTAACATCTTTTAAAGGCAAGATGGCAATACAGTTTGGCGGTGATGTTCTGAAGCTCTCTTCTATCTTAAAAAGAACTGGGTTCACTGCAGCTCTTTCAGAATCATCTTCCGCTAATTCACCTTCATTGATATACGTTGGAGACATAGTTGAACACCCTGTTATTAGAAATAACATTACGGGCACACTCAATAAAATTTTTAAATGCCATTTCATACATCAATATCCTTTTGTTTTTTGTGAATTATACCTATTCATTCCTTTGATTTTTCTTGCCATACCCCCACAATGTGAGCCACTTCATGCCATTATTTCAACAATGTGACCTACTTCATATATTGTTTGTAAGGATGGAGATTAACTAATATTAGTTTTAATTTTTCTGCTTCGCTGATTTTTTGGCATCATTTAACAACATTTTTATCTCTTGATTATCAGGCATTAAAGCTAATGCGTTTTCATAGGCTTCCACTGCTTCGGCATGATAAGAAAGGTTTGTATATGATCGACCTAACATCATCCAACCTTGTAAATTATCGGGGTCTGCTTCTAGCTTAGCTTTTAACCTCATTACCATTGCACCGACATCGATAGTCTGCCCATTCGGGGCAACCATTTTCTTGTCAATCGTCTTGCTTGGCTTTGGTGCCATATCATTGCCTGATTGGGCTGTTAATGCTCTATTTAATGCTTGCTCGATATCACTATCTCCCGGCAGCAAAGCATCTGCTTTTTTATAGGCAGCAACAGCTTCATCAAACTGTTGATAGTGCATATAAGTTAAGCCCATCATCATCCAGCCTTTAACATCATCAGGGTTCTCTTCTAGCCTTTGTTGTAAACTTTCAAACAAGGAACCAATATCAGTTACTTTTTTATTATCAGCCTTCTTTGTCATTGTTGGAGCCATTGACGACTCACTCTGCTGCGGACCTACTAGTGTTGGACTACCTAAAGAGTAATACAAAGCAACCACCGTCAGTGGAACGAGTAAAACCAAAATACTCGTCATAATATAAGCAGTTCCAGAGTCAGTATCATCACTCGCTTTCTGTACAGCCAAATCACTAAGAAGTGTTTTCTCAAGATCAACATAAGCTAAATCATACTCTTGCGTACTAATTAGTCCCTGCTGTTCATCTTGTTGCAATTTTTTAAGTTGCTCTTGTGCAATCTGTATATTTTGCTCACTACGATTTTCAGTTTGAGTTTTTGCCGTACGTATTAGTGGCAACAGGACAATAGCCAGGGCGATAACAATCATTAAGGCGATAAAAAACCAAAGCATTATTTTTCTCCATCATCTAATAGATGTTTAATGTGATCATGCTGCTCATCACTGAGCGACTCATCAGCTAATTCTTTTCTTGCTCTTAATGTTTTGATTAACACCAGTATGCCAACTATCAATAAGATAAATGGACCAAACCACAATAAGGCTGTACTTGATTTAACAGGTGGTCGATAGAGTACAAAGTCGCCATAACGTTGTGTCATATAGTCGACAATTTGTTCTTGAGATTGTCCCTCAGTCACCATTTCATAGGTCTGTTGACGTAAATCTTTCGCCAAGCCAGCATTGGAAGCCGATAGGTTTTGATTTTGACAAACTAAACAGCGCAATTCCTCGATCATTTGTTTATATAATTGTTCATGTTCAGCTTGTTCAAACTGATAAGTCTCGATGGCAGCCTGTACTTGCAAAGGTATAAGCAGTAACAATAAAATAGTGATCCACTTTTTCATTATGATGCCTCCTGCTCAAGCTCAATAATCAATGGCATAATCGTGTCATCAATCGATTTCTGGGTAACAGGTCCAATATTTTTGTAACGAATAATACCTTTCTTATCAATAACAAAAGTTTCAGGCACGCCATAGACTCCCCAATCAATACCCGTACGGCCATCACTATCTACCGCCACACTGATATAGGGATTACCTAAGTTATCCAACCATTGCATTGCTTCATCAGCATTATCTTTATAGTTCAAACCGATAACATCAATCTGATTATTTTTAACAAATCTATTAATAACTTGATGTTCAGACCTACATGCACCACACCATGAAGCCCACACATTCAATAACCAGACCTTGCCTTTCATATCCTCAAGGCTAATGCTGTCCGTGCTGGCATAGAGTTTTGGTAAATTAAAGCTTGGTGCTGCTTTACCAATATAAGGTGAAGGTACTTCTCTTGGATCAAGGGTTAAACCAACGCCTAACAAAACAACCAATAGACCAAAGAGTATCAATGGCAAACTATTCTTCATGATGACACCGCCTCATTTTTTGTTTTTCCACGACGACGGTAACGTTTATCCATTGCTGCTAATAAACCACCAAATGCCATAATTAAGGATCCCATCCAAATCCAACGTACGAATGGTTTATGGTAGATTCGTAGACTCCAACTGCCGCTGCCAAGAGGCTCACCCAAAGCAACAAATAGATCTCTAAATAACCCTGCATCAATAGCTGCTTCTGTCATTGGCATTGATGATTGACTATAAGTTCGTTTTTCAGGATGTAATAAAACCAGATGCTTGCCTGCTTCACTCGCTTCAACAACACCTTGATAGGCAATATAATTATCACGGCGAACTTCTTTTACACCAATCAATTTAAATTGGTAATCACCTATTTCATAAAACTCACCAGGAGCAAGACGTACATCTTTTTCATGGCTGTACATAGACGTTAAAGTGATTCCCGTTACGGTAACAGCCATACCAAGGTGGGCTATTACGGCTCCCCATGTTGATAGTGGTAATTTAAATGGTGATGTATTGGAATTAAGAAGCCATAACAATGCTGTGAGTGCCACCCAGCTTGCTGAAATCAAACCAATAAAGGTCAGCCAATGCTGTTCTGGTGCAAATAACAAAGGTAATAAAATAGCGATAACTAGTGATACAGCTAAAGGAATAATAGCCTTACGACTTAATCGTGACAGACTGTCTTTCTTCCATCTAACGAAAAAGCCCAGTCCCATTAATAAATACAGAGGAACTGCCAGCCAAACCATCACTTGGTTAAAGTATGGAGGTCCAACAGATATTTTACCAACACCCAAGGCATCTAATACCAAGGGGTAAAGTGTTCCAAGTAGAACGGTTCCTGCCATCGTTGCCAAAATAACGTTATTCAACAATAAACCTGTTTCTCGCGACACAATGGAGAACTGTCCAACAGAACGCAATGAAGGTGCTCGCCATGCATATAACAACAGTGAGCCTCCGATAACAATAATGAGGAATACTAAGATAAACACACCTCGGGCAGGATCAGTTGCAAAAGCATGCACTGATGTCAGAACCCCAGAACGAACCAAGAATGTACCTAATAAAACCAGTGAAAAAGTAAAAATTGCTAATAAAACAGTCCATGATTTAAAGGCCGCACGTTTCTCAGTCACAGCAAGAGAATGTATTAAGGCTGTACCGACTAACCAAGGCATTAATGATGCATTTTCAACCGGATCCCAAAACCACCAGCCGCCCCAACCTAATTCGTAATATGCCCACCAGCTACCCAAAGCGATACCTAGCGTCATAAACACCCAAGCAATATTGGTCCATGGTCGAACCCATCTCGCCCAAGCAGCATCTAACTTACCATCGATCATCGCGGCAATAGAAAAAGCAAAAGCAACAGAAAAACCCACATAGCCCATATAAAGCATTGGCGGGTGAATTGCTAAACCTGGATCTTGTAATAAGGGGTTAAGACTTCGACCATCTACAGGCGCTGGAAATAAACGTACAAATGGATTCGATGTAAACAACATGAATGAAATAAAACCAACACTCACCATGCCCATCACACTAATAACACGTGCCAGCATGATTTTAGGAATGCCTGTACTAAAAATACTAACTACGACTGTCCATGATGACAGCAATAAAGCCCAGAGTAATAAAGAGCCCTCATGTGCTCCCCATACGCCCGAGATCTTATAAATCAACGGCAATGCAGTATTTGATGTTGATGCAACATAACGAACAGAAAAGTCATTCACCAAAAATGAGTACGTTAAGCAGACATAAGCAAGACCTACAAACAATAATTGTCCTCGTGCTACGGGTGTTGCAAGATTTATCCAGCGAGTTTTACCTAATTGAGCGCCCGCTAAAGGGACCAATGCTTGAATCACTGCCAATACAAAAGCAATGATGAGTGCTACATGACCTATTTCAGCAATCATTGTTGTTCACCTTTAGCTTTTTCTAATGCATCACTGACTTCTGGTGGCATATAGTTTTCATCATGTTTCGCTAACACTTCAACGGCAATAACGACCCCATCATCGTTGAGTTGACCTCGAGCAATAATACCCTGACCTTCACGAAATAAATCAGGAAGAATACCTTCATAACTCACTGTAATTACTTCATTATTGTCGGTTAAGTCAAAGAATACCGTTAAATTATTATCTTTTCTTCTCACACTACCTTCGACAACAAGACCGCCTAAACGAAAATCCTGGTTTGTAGGTGCTTTGCCCTCTTTAATCTCAGTCGGAGAATAAAAAAACATCATATTTTCATTAAATGCTTTTAATGCCAATGTGGTTGCGATGCTTATGCCTAGCAACATAAAAACAACCATAATTAATCTTTGTTTACGTCTAGGCGTCATCAGCCTTCACCTCATTTTGTTGCTGAAAATCACTCGCACTTTGCAAGTTCTTTTTATGTCTCAAACTTGGCCCAACAATATTGATAAATAACACGACAAATGCGAGTGCATATGAAGTCCACACATGAAAGGCATAACCGCCCATATAAAAAAACTCAGCCATGATCATTTTCCTCAATCACTTGTTTTAGCCATTTACTATTAGGTTCTCTCTCGACTAATTCGGCACGAGTGCGAATCAATAAAGAAATACCGTAATACACTTTAAATGCCGTTGCCATCACTAATAATGGAATTAACATTTCGAGAGGCATTGTCGGCTTATTGGTAAGTGTCACACTTGAACCTTGATGCAAGGTATTCCACCACTCAACTGAGTAGTGAATAATTGGAATATTGACCACACCTATCAGAGTTAAGATTGATACTGCACGAGATGCCGTACGTTTATCTTCAATGGCAGCATATAAACCTATCACTCCCCAATATAAGAACAATAGAAGTAATTCTGATGTTAAACGTGCATCCCAACTCCACCACGTTCCCCACATAGGTTTACCCCATAGCGAACCTGTCACTAAGGCTAGAAAAGTAAATGCAGCACCTACGGGCGCACTACTAATAAGTAAAACTTCAGCTAATTTAATTCGCCAAACCAAGGCAATAAAGGCATACACCGCCATCACAATATAGATAAACAAAGACATCCATGCAGCAGGTACATGAATATAAATAATTCTAAAGGCATCACCCTGTTGATAATCTGCTGGCGCAGTGATTAGGCCACCATATAGACCATAGACAAAAAGCACGGCAAATATGGCCGTTAACCATGGAATCATTTGTCCAGAAAAGCGATAGAACCATGCTGATGATGCCATCGTATGGAGCCATTTCATCATTGTGAAACCCCGGTTTTTAGTGCTGCAACAATTGCAAAAGGAGATAAGGTTAAACTTAAAACACACATTGCAGCTAAGACATAAAGTGGACCTGCTGCCGACATTCCTGCTGCAGTTGCATTCACCGCACTAGTGCCAAAGATAAGAACAGGAACATATAAAGGTAGAACTAGTAAGGCTAATAGCATGCCATTTTGTGGAATGACCAGCGTCAATGTCGCCACCGTTGAACCTATAAGAAGCAGTACAGGCGTGCCCAATAATAAGGTCGCAATTAGCATCACCTGCACATCAAAGTCCATACCTAATGCAGAGGCGATAATGGGTGAAAGTAAAATCAAAGGAAATATATTAAGTAACCAATGCGCTAATAATTTAATCATCGTAAGTACAATTAAGGGTTGATTAGCTAAAACCATTAACTCAAGCGTACCATCCTCATATTCTGTACGAAACACCGTACCTAAAGACATTAAAATAGCCAGTAATGCTGCTGCCCAGATAATGCCTGGAGCAATCGTATTGAGTAGCTGTGGCGAAGGACCAATTCCCAAAGGAAATAAAAGACAGACCAAAATAAAAAACAGTAAAGGGTTCAGCGCCTCGTGACGATGGCGAAAGGCAATCAAGAACTCTCTGCTAATTAATAAATAAAGGCTATGAAATGTCGTCATTGGAATTATAACTGCAATGTATTTACGGTGATATTGTCGAACTTAACATCATGATGAGAAGACATAATAACCATGCCACCGTTAGATACATGATCTTCGATTAGACTTTCCAGTAATTCAATTCCAGCTTTATCTAACGCACCTTGAGGTTCATCTAAAATCCATAACGCTGCTTGTTGAGTAATTAATCTTGATAAAGCGAGCCTTCTTTTCATTCCAGCAGAGAACTGTCTAACCGGTGTATTGGCATATCCCTTTAAGCCTACTTGTTGCAGAACCTGATTGATATTTACTTCTGCTGTTTTGGTCAAACTTGTTGATACTTGGATGTTTTCTTTAGCAGTCAGACTATCATTAATACCATTACGATGGCTCAACCAAACCATTTGTTGGGAATATTCTGAAGAAATTGTTTCAATATTTTTCTTATTCCACATCACTTCACCAGTATCAGGGCGGCGAAGCCCAGAGAGGATCTTTAATAATGTGCTTTTACCACTACCATTTTTTCCCTCAACTAATAAAACCTCACTTGAATTTAAACTAAAATTCAGTCCGGTAAATAGTTGGCGATGGCCGCGAGAACAATTTATATTTTTTACTTCTAAAATCATATATTTCGTAAGAAAAGTATCTCTATCTGTGACATAATCAATAATTCGATGTGGGATAAATATACACTAAAACCTAAAATACGTGGTAAAATTTACCACATAATTGTCGACTAGGTCGTTATTTTTGTTAAAAGAAACCTCTCAACCAGCTCTATCTCTTGTCAATGCACTTCGACGGCAGCTACGTCCACTCGTTAAATTTCTAATAAAAAGTGGCATCACTTTCCCTTTCTTAGTCGATTTACTAAAAGAGTTATTTATTGAAGTCGCAGAAAAAGACTTCAAACTCAATAATAAAGAGCAAACCGATAGCCGAATTAATTTTCTAACCGGCATTCATCGTAAAGACGTCAAACGCCTTAGAAACTCTAACCATAATACAGATAGTATACCTGACTCCGTCTCACTAGGAGCTCAATTAGTAGCAAGTTGGATCGGTACAGATCAGTTTCTTGATAATAAACAAAACCCTCTAGCTCTACCTCGTCTTATTAAGCATGGCGGTCCACAATCATTTGAAGCACTCGTCATATCAGTCAATAAAGATATTCGTTCAAGAGCTGTACTTGATGAATGGTTAGATCTTGGTATTGTAACGATAGATAAACAGGACAGAGTTCGCCTCAATACAAACGCATTCATACCCGAAAAAGGTTATGACGAGAAGGCATGGTTCTTCGGTGAGAACCTTCATGATCACATCTCTTCAGCATCTCATAATATGCTTGGTGAGAGACCGCCATTCCTTGACCGTGCAGTTTTCTACGATCAACTCAGCCAAAATTCTATTGATGAATTACGATTAATATCTGAACAAAGCGGAATGCGTTTGTTAAGAAAATTAAATCGCCGCGCATTAGAGTTACAAACAGAAGATAAAACTCAGTCAGATAATAATCTACGAATGCGCTTTGGTATCTACTTCTTTAATGAAATAGAACAAGAAGAAGGAAATGATAATAATGACTAATCATTTTCACTCCCACATGCTAATTAGAATAGCTATAACACTCACTTTGCTTTGGGCCTTAGTCTCAAATCCTTCAGTTGCAGGAATATGTGATATTTCTGGAGGTAGTGGTATCGGCGGAACAGGTACACCAATGTTAGGTATTGGTGGCACAGGGCAAATTGTACACGGGAGTGGGAGTGGTATTGGTGGCACAGGTCAGGTTGCACGTGGAACAGGAATTGGCGGTACGGGTGCAAGAGCACGTAAGGCAGGTATTGGTGGCACAGGGCAAATTGCACGAGGTAGTGGTATTGGTGGTACGGGACAGGCTGTAGAGCACAATGGACTTGTTGTTGGAACAATAACTGGTTTTGGTAGTATTTGTGTTAATGGCATTGAGATTCACTATAAGTCTGATACCCCACTACAACTCAATGGCCAAACTGTTAATCCTGATAGTTCTCTTGCAATCGGCCAAGTTATTGCTGTTGGCGTATCAGGTATGGGTAAGGAAGTGACTGCAAATGAAATGCATATTCTTCATGCAGCAACAGGACCTGTATCCACAATCGACTTTATAAAAGGTGAATTAGAAGTATTAGGTCAAAAAGTACATTTTAATATTAATTCTGCATCTTCCTCTGAATTAAACAATTTACAGTCTGGTGACTTTGTTGAAGTTAGTGGCCTTCGCGATCATAGCGGTAATATTGTTGCCAGCCGTATCGATACAATAGAAAATCAACAAAGAGCATCATTACGAGGTCCAGTAACATCTATATCCAATAATAGTTTTACTATTCAAGGTATAAAAGTAGATGTTAAGCCTTCGGGATTATCTATAGGTGAGAATGTACATATCTCTGGACAACTCGACAATAACAGATTTAGAGCTGACAGCATTAACATTAATCAACAGAAAATACCTCCAATTGATATGGGGGGATTGATTAGTATTGAAGGTTATTTGGATTCAAATAGCGTAACAAGTGTCGAAGTTGCAGGCAGAGTTGTTGCAATCCCTAGTGAACTTCAAAGTGAAGTCCGACAGATTTCTGCTCATGAAAGGATTATTGTTACAGGTCATTTGATTGAAGATAATATTATTCAAATGGAACAGATCCTGATTGATATTTCTACTGAGATTCGTGAAGATCCAATGCCATCACTAGAACATGACTCTCATAAAGATGATGAGCATGATGAACGACGCGAGAAGGAATCTACAGTTGAACATTTTGATGTTGATAAAAATCATCAGGATTTAGAACAAGCTGAAAGTAAAGATCGAGATAAGCAAGAATTTGAGGTGCCAGAAATCTCTGAGTTTGAAGATCATGAAACACCTGAGCATGAAGCCTCAGAAGTACCAGAATTTGAAGTACCTGAAACATCAGAGCATGAAGTACCTGAGTTTGAGGCCCCTGAGGCACCAGAACATGAAACACCAGAAGTGCCTGAGTTTGAAGTACCTGAGGTTCCAGAATATGAAGCTCCAGAAGTGCCAGAGTTTGAAGTACCTGAGATTCCAGAATATGAGACACCAGAAGTGCCAGAGTTTGAAGTACCTGAGATTCCAGAATATGAAGCTCCAGAAGTGCCAGAGTTTGAAGTACCTGAGATTCCAGAATATGAAGCTCCAGAGGTGCCAGAGTTTGAAGTACCTGAGATTCCAGAATATGAAGCTCCAGAAATGCCTGAATATGAAGCTCCTGAGCTTCCAGAATATGAGGCACCAGAAGTACCTGAATTTGAAGTGCCCGAATTTGAAGATCCGGAACACTAAAATTGTATATTACTAATATTTACCCCCCTTATTTCAGTAACAATAGTTTCAATACACATATTTATTGCAATAGGTTTAACAAATGAATAACAGACTTTCTCTCATTTTTTTGCTGCTTATTTTACCCTTTTCTTCACTTTATGCAGGCCCACAAAAAGGTCAGTTCACCTTATCTACCGGTACCACCTTTACATCGGGTGACTACGACAGTCCGCATACGACTGAGATGCTTTATATACCTGTTACCTTAAAGTATAAAAAAGATAAATGGAAAATCAAATTAACCGTACCATATCTCAAGGTAAAAGGTCCTCAAAATGTTCTACGAAATATCGGTCAAGTGACTGAAAATGTCCTTGATCCAGACTCGATTAATGAAGGTTTAGGAGATATCGACTTGTCTGTCGGATATCGACTTTTATATCACCAAAAGTCTAAGACTTTATTAGATCTAACAGGAAAGGTTAAATTTGGTACTGCTGATGAAAAGAAAAATCTTGGTACCGGAGAAAATGACTATGCCTTAGCCTTAGGTATGTACAAATTACTAGGTGATTTCACCCCATATGCTACTTTTGGTAGGAAACACTACGGTAACTCTTCTCGCTTTCAGTTAAACGATGTCTTTTTTGGCTCACTAGGCTTAAGTTATAAAGCATCCCGACAAACCAGTACTGGAGTAAACCTGTACTTAAAAGATAAAACAGCAAGTACACGTTCAAATACACGCCAACTTTCAGCTTACGTTAGTCATAAACTTGATTCTAACTGGAAGTTACTGGGCTACGTGCTAACAGGTTTAAGTGAAAATACGCCAGATCTTGGTGGTGGTTTTTCACTAGCATACCAATTTAAATAAGCGTCTAATTCAGCACTTTTTTTAACCACGTCTTGGTCAAACTATATTCATCTAACAACTTCATTAGCTCCGAATTTCCTGATTCTTTAGCTAAAATACTTGCATTCTGCTTATGAAGATTACGTAACATGGGGTTAGATTCGTGTTGCAGTAATAACTTTGCAATCTCGGTGTTTTCTTTTCTCATTGCCAATAATAAAGCTGTATCTCCACTCTCATTTTGACTATCGACTGTCACACCCTTAACTAATAACTGCTGAACACATTCAACACAATCAGCTAATGCAGATAACATTAACGGCGTATCACCATTATCTGTTCTAGAATCTGTGTCTGCATTTTTTTTCAACAACAACTTAATCAATTTCTCATTACCTCGATATGCAGCCCTCGCCAGTGCTGTAAAGCCAGATTCATCTGACAGTTCAGGTTTTGCTCCACCATTTAATAGTAACTCAGCACCAGAAAACCAAGACTGATCGCTTGCATGCCAAAGTGCTGACCTCTTTCTACTATCAACACGGTTTATTGCTACATTTCTAGAAATTAGAAAATTCATTAAACTCAATGACTGCTGCTCAATACTAAGAGACAGAGCCGTTTGATCGGCTTTATTTCTCAAATTAAAATCAGCATTATTTTTTATTAATAAATGCGCAACCTCAGGATGCTTATTCTTAAGGGACCAAAGTAATGCTGTATTCCCTTTACTATCTTGAACATCAATATTTTGTCGATGAGTTAAGAGTCTTTTAACTAATTCTATTTGACCATACTTGGCAGCAAGTAATAAAGCATTCTCACCTGCTTTATTCTGAATCGAACTATTTGCACCAGTCTTGAGAAGATCATAAGCAATGTCGACATACCCTCTAGAAATGGCAAGCAATAATGCAGTATTTCCTTGATTGTTTTGAGTATTTACTTCGGAACCTGATGCTAATAACTTTGTAACTGATGCTTTCTCTCCATGGCCAGCAGCAATCATTAATGAACTCCAATTCTGAAATATACTTTTATCAGAACTTTGTTCATTTTCCATAGCAGTCAGCACTTCTAAAGGCACTGAATTATCAATCACTTTAACTTGAGTCTTTCTCGCATTATGTTTTTTTAACAAACTACTGTGTTGTTTGTATCGATTAATTGAAGCAATATCCAATGGTGTTTGGCCATTGTTATTTTTAAGGTTAACTTTAGGTTTATAGTTAAGTATTTTATCTAAAACGAGAGAAGACTTAAGTCCTGAAGCCAGGTGTAACGGTGTATTGCCCTGTTTATCCTTGGGATTAGGATTAGCTCCTTTTCTCAGTAGCATATCAACGACATTAGAGTGATCATTTCTCACTGCAATTAATAAAGCACTATCACCATAATTGTCTTTTAGTTCAGTGTCAGCACCTTTCGATAACAACCATGAAGTCATGTCAGTCAGACCTCTTTCACATGCATCCATTAAAGCTGTTTTTCCAAATCTATCCTGCTTATTAACGTTCACACCTTTAGCTAAAGTGATAGCAGCCAATTCAATATCATTTTTAATCACATTCTGACTAAAATAATCTTGGCTAGAAACGTTATTATTGTTGCTTTTTCCTGGTAGTGAATCACCCAACGATACAGCTAATTTCTTTTGAGCTAGTCTGTGACCCCCATTTGCTGCTTTTTGAAACCAGTGGATTGCCTGCTGCCTATTTCTTGCAACGCCCCATCCCCTATCATGCATCATACCTAGGTTATATTGAGCCTTGATATGGTTAGATTGAGCTGCTTTTTCAAATAATTTGAATGCTATGGCATCATCACGTTTTACACCTCGACCATTACGGTAAAATGTTGCCAACTCATATTGAGCTCTGCTATTTCCTTGTGATACTAATGGTTCTAACAAAGCTATTACCTGCTGATAATCACGGACTCTAACAGCCTGCTTTATTTCTTTAAAAGCAGGATCATCTTCCACAGCATAACTTGAGAAAAAATATAGCTGTAGCAATATAAACAGAAGAAAATGACTTTTCATAAACAGAATTTATTCACAGAATTTAACATTAAATTAAACTCAAGCTGTGCCATATTTGGTTTCAACACTGATGCCTATATTCTTTAAAAATCCTGTTGGTAAAATACCGCCTGCACAAATAATAACAGCTTGATTTGGAATGGTAACCGCCTTATCTTTACACTGAATCGTTACCTCTTTCTTAGCAATATTGTCGATGGTAGATTCAAGTAATAACTGTAATTTATCCTGTTCGTGTAGTGATTGTATTTTCTGCCTGTTTTTTTCTTTAGCCCTTGAAAAACCAGGGCTACGGTATGATAGTGTCACCGTTGTATCTGGCTGTTCAGCAATGCTAATGGCTGCTTCCAGCGCACTATCACCGCCACCAACAATAAGTACATGCTGACCAAGGTATTGTTCAGGATCGATCAAGCGATAAACCACTTTATTTTGCTCTTCTCCCTCAGCGCCTAATTTACGTGGTGTGCCACGGCGACCTATTGCCAACAATACGGAATGCGTTAAATACTCTGCTTTATTAGTGATCACTTTAAATCCATGTTCAGCTACTTCAATCGCATCAACCCGTTCTTTAAAATTAATTATCAGTCCTGTTTGCTCGACAACCTTTTGCCATAGTTCCAGTAATTTTTCTTTAGTGGTTTCTTTAAAATTTACTTTGCCAAATAAGGGTAAATTAACAGGGGCTGTCATTACTAGTTTTCCTCGAGGAAAACTCGCCACGGTCCCCCCTAAAGAATCTTGTTCAAGTGTTGAAAATGATAAACCTTGTTCCATTGCAGTAAGTGACGCAGCAATACCTGCTGGACCAGCTCCAACAACAACAACACCCACATATCCATCTTTAAGTTTATGTTTTTCCTTAATAATAGACATCATTGCCTGCTTACCCTGCTCAACTGCATTACGAATTAGGCCCATTCCGCCTAGCTCACCTGCAATAAATATATTTTTAATATTTGTTTCGAAATTAGGTTGAATATGTGGAATATCAATCCCCCTTTTCTCTGTTCCAAAAACCAGTGTAATAGCACCAACAGGGCACGCAGTTTTGCAAGCACCATGACCAATGCAATGCGTTGGATTGATCAATTCTGCTTTTCCTTTGATCAAACCTAAGACACCATTTTTACTTTCTGGGCAGGCATTTACACATGTAGCACAACCAATACATTGCGAGGAATTAATAATCGGATGAAGAGAAGCTGGCTCACTCATACCTGATGAGATGGCTTCATCTTTTATTGCCTTATTTATCACTGTTTTTTTATTTGAGAAGTAAAAATATAGTCTCAAAATAATCATTACAGGAACTAAATAAATAAGTAACATCATCGATTCATTCATATAAAACATCACACCTTAAATCATCTATAAATATTTTTATCATTTATATTCAGCAACATACACTATCACAATATTTTTCAATAAAACTATCAATAGCAGTGACATGTGAACTGCATCATAGAAAACATATAAAGTTCACTATCTGTACCCATAATTATTGACGTGGGAAAATATACCACCTATTATGCTTCGTGTGAACAATTAATAGGTATCTAAACTAAAAAATATTTTATGGAACAGGTCTTCTCCCAAGTTACTAATCTTGCACAACGCTATCTACCAATTATTGGTCGAATTCCTATTGGGATTTTTTCGGCAATGGTGATCACGGCATTGATATTTGGCTGGCAAGCTAAACTTGATAACTATATTTCAGCAGAGTCAGGTATTGGCTACTTTTTAGGCATTCTTGGTGGTTCAATGATGTTGATAATGTTGTTATACAGTTTAAGAAAGCGTATTAAATTTATGCGTCACTGGTTTGCAACAAAATATTGGTTCCGAATGCATATGATGTTCGGAGTATTGGGTCCAACAATAATTCTCTACCACTGTGCATTTAAATTAGGTTCAACTAATAGCAATGTTGCCCTTATTTGTATGCTAATTGTCGCTGCAAGTGGTCTTATTGGTCGATATATCTATCGACAAATCCACTATGGTTTATATGGTAGCAAGACAACGGCTATACAACTTAAAGAAGACTTTCTTGCTTCTCGCTATGAAATAGAGCTGCTCTATAATCACTATCCAGATATAGAAACTAAATTATTTAAATTTGATATTTCTGATTTAGAAAAACATCAGAATATTTTTATCCAATTTATCAATATATTTATCTTTGCTATCAGAGGTCGACTTGCCTATTTTTCAGCGGTTAGAACCTTATCAAAAACAATAAAATCACTCGCAAAAAAAGAGCAATGGAATAGAAAAACAACACGTCAATTTTATTCTGAATCGAAAGAGTTCTTAGCTATCTACTACGCCACAATAAGAAAAATTGTTGGCTTTCAATATTATGAACGCATGTTTTCTCTTTGGCATGTTTTACACATTCCATTATTCATCATGATGATTCTCTCTGGTATTACACATGTGTTTGCGGTTCATCTTTATTAATTTCCGGTCACTACTGCAAATTATGACAGTAATAACCGCAATGCTATCCAGCCATATCACTCTGGCTGATTCTATAGAGCGGCTATTAATGCCAGGCCCAGTCATTGAAGGTCATGCTAAATATGAAGATTCTTGCAGTAATTGCCACCAACCCTTAGGTGACATTTCACAAAGAATCTTATGTTTGGACTGTCATAAGAAAGTGAGTAAAGATCTGTCTGTGAAAAAAGGTTTTCATGGTAAAAATGATCTTAATAAGACTGACTGTAAAACCTGTCATACCGATCACAAAGGTAGAAAAGCCAAAATCGTATTATTAAACCCTCAAGAGTTTAATCATAAAAATACTGACTTTATCCTTAAAGATAGCCATAAAAAAGTTGAATGTAATTCTTGTCACCTTGCTAACAAGAAGTTCCGTGAGACTAAACATGAATGTATTGATTGTCATAAAAAATCTGATGTCCATAATGGCAATCTTGGTCGTGATTGTAATGACTGCCACAATGAGAAAGAATGGATTGATACTCGGTTTAATCACAGCAAAACCGAGTTTAAATTAAAAGGAAAACATGAAAAAGTGGCATGCTTAAGCTGTCATGTCACTGAAAGCTATACTGATGCTCCAACAAAATGTATCGACTGCCATCGCGTTAATGATATTCATAACAACCGTTTTGGTCAGGACTGCGCTGATTGTCACAATGAGAACAAGTGGGACAGAATCAACTTTGATCATGACAAAACAGATTATCCACTCACTGGACTTCATAAAAAGGCTCAATGTAATAGCTGTCACCTTTCCCCTTCATCAAAGAAAAAATTACCCACTACTTGCATAGGCTGTCATAGACAAGATGATACGCACAGTGGCCGTAATGGAGATAAATGTAAAACGTGCCATTCCACTAAAATGTGGAAGACTAAATTCAACCACGATAAAACAGACTTCTCATTACAAGGTCATCATAAAGAACTAGCTTGTACAACATGCCATAAAGGTGATGTTTATAAAGATGATCTTCCGACAATGTGTTTTGATTGCCATCAACAAGATGATGTTCATCAAAAAAGCCAAGGTAAATCATGTACAAATTGCCATAACGAAACCGATTGGCAATCCCAGATTTTATTTGATCATGATGTCACGCATTTTCCATTGGCAGGTTTGCATGCATCAGTTTCATGTGATGACTGTCATGCCTCAGGAAATTTCAAAGATACTGAATCTAGATGTGTTAGTTGCCATGAATCTGATGATATTCACAAAAAAACCTTAGGCAAACAATGTCAGCAATGTCATACACCAAGTAGCTGGAATCTATGGTTATTTAATCATGATATGCAAACAAAATATCCCTTAAAAAACAAACATAATGGTCTTGTTTGTGAGGCCTGCCATACCGAAGCAGTCATCAAAGATGAATTAAACATCTCATCAGACTGTAATGACTGTCACCGTAATGATGATGTTCATAAAGGTCGATTTGGTCGTGAATGCGACCACTGCCATAACACGGAATCATTTGAAGACTTCGTTTTTAAGAAGTCTCAATAAGTTGGAGATGAACTAATGAATTTTAAAAACTTACTCATTTCAATGGCAAGTATTACTCTTGCTTTGTTATATATCACTAATGCATCTGCCAATGGTATTTTTAGCCCTTGGAGTCAACCTTCTAAAATAAAAACTGAACAAATAGATTTAAATCAGCCCATCAATAAACAAGAAAATCTAACGTTAGAAACTAATGCAAATGAAGGTAGATTGATACGAGTAAAAAGTCAAAATACAGCACAAGAAGAACAAGAAACTCGGAGATTTGATCACGATTTAACTACCTTTCCACTTTCTACAGCTCATAGAACAGCATCATGTGATAGTTGTCACGCTAGAGGTATATTTACAGGTACACCAAAAGCATGTTCATCATGTCATGCCACAGGAAGCACGCTAGCATCAACAGTAAAATCAACGACACATATAAGCTCAACTAATCATTGTATTGCCTGTCATAAACAGGAGTCATCTGGCTGGGCAGATGTTAGCCGTGTCAATCATGATGCAGTTCTAGGTAGTTGCAGTAGCTGTCATAATGGAACGGAAGTAGTTGGTAAATCACTTAACCATGTGCAGAGTAGTAACAGCTGTGATAGTTGTCACAATACTCGTTCATTTACTGGTGCTCGCTTTAATCACAGTGATGTTTCAGGTAATTGTGCTTCATGTCATAACAGTACGATTGCGTTAGGAAAAAACCCAACCCACATTCAAAGTAACACCAGCTGTGATGACTGCCACAATACAAGGTCTTTTTCTGGAGCACGGTTCGACCACATTAATGTTTCTGGTAGCTGTTCTTCATGTCACAACGGCTCGACTGCGAAAGGTAAGACAACAAACCACATTCAAAGTAATAATTCCTGTGATGATTGTCACAACACTCGCTCATTCTCTGATGCAACTTTCGATCATAGTAATGTATCTGGAAGCTGCTCATCTTGTCATAATGGCTCGACCGTAGAGGGTAAAAACACCAGACACATATCAACAAACAGCATTTGTGAAGATTGTCATCGAACTTCTGGCTGGGTTCCGGTTAAACGCGTTATTCATGACAATGTGATTGGTAGTTGTTCTTCTTGTCATAATGGAACAACAGCCATTGGTAAAAATACAAATCATATTCAAAGTGGTAATACCTGTGATGATTGCCACACTACCACGTCATTCTCAGGAGCGGTCTTTGATCACGGTAGTGTTTCCGGAAGCTGTGCCTCTTGTCACAATGGCTCAACAGCACCCGGTAAAAACACCACCCATATTTCAACAAATACTCTCTGTGAGGATTGTCACCGAACAACGGGCTGGATCCCCGTTAGACGGGTTGATCATGCCGATGTCATTGGTAGCTGTTCATCTTGTCATAATGGAACAACAGCACTAGGGAAGACAACAAACCATATTCCTACTGGAAATACCTGTGATGACTGTCATACCACTAATGGTTGGTTACCAGCCGTCTTTGATCATAGCGGTGTAACGGGTAGTTGCTCAACCTGTCATAACGGGTCAACTGCACCAGGGAAAAATACTAGCCATATTCCAACAACTAATACCTGTGATGATTGCCATCGAACAGTGTCTTGGTCGCCAATAATTAGTATGGACCATAATGCTGCAATTGGCAGCTGTTCTAATTGTCATAACGGAACTTCCGCCTCAGGAAAACCAGGTAATCATGTATCTACAAATAATCAATGTGATGCCTGTCATCGAACAAATAATTGGACCAGCTTAGATGTTAACCATAGTTTGATTACCTCAGGCTGTGTCGGCTGTCACAACAACCGTATAGAAGAAGGTAAGCCAGGAGATCATCCTAGTAGCAGTGATCGCTGTGAAGATTGTCATTCAACTCGTAGCTGGGGTGATGGTGTCGATGACTAAATTATTTAACTATTTTCTATACACTACATTAAGGATTAATTTATAACATGATGAATAAAACATTCTATTCACTTGCTCGTTATTCACTGCTACTGCTCATGTCGCTCTACTCGATTGAGTCTTATGCGCTTAATAATGTATTAGATCGTATTGAGGTACAGGATAGTCGGGATCAGTCTGTTGTTAAACTGACCTTTACTGAACGACTTGTATATAGATCTCATGCACCACTCAATAAGGCAGATCTAATTAATATTGATGTCAATTTCCAGGGGAATGCTAGCTCAGTAACCTTTGAAAATGAATCATTAGGTTGGAAAGCAACGAAGAATGTACCGTTATTTGAGGTTGGTTTAGAATGGAATAACCGCATACAAGCTGCTTTAATACTTAGGCTTAATAAAGAAGTCGAGTTTGATGTTCAGCCAAGTTCAGATTCATACAGCATTACAATAACAATTTATCATCCCCAAGGTGATCAAGTCGTAGTTAGCCCTTTACCAGTGGATGATTTATTACCACTTCCTGAATTCCAAAAAAGTGCTGAAAATGAAATATTGGCAAATCTTATGGAAGAAGCTCGCCAAGTAATGGCAAAAGAAGACTATTCAAAAGCGATTAGTCTTTACACTAAAATTCTTGGTCATGATAAATCTGTATTTGCAAAGCAAGCATTAGAATATCTAGGTGTTGCTAGAGAAAAGAAAAAGCAATTAGCCCACGCTAAAAATATCTATGAACAATACCTAAAACGATACCCTGATGGTGAAGATGCTGACCGAGTTAAACAACGTCTTTACGCCATGATTTCTGCAAGTGATGCACCTAGAGATAAATTGAGAGTTGCCTCTAAGGATGAAAAAGAACAAGCCTCAGAATGGGAGTTCTATGGCGGTTTCTCACAGTTATATAATAGAAGTACGACTGTACCTGACATTGCAGACAGATCCATTATCCAAGATGATCTTCGTTCTGACTTAGATTTTACTACTCGATTACGTGCACAAAATTATGATCTAGAAGCCAGATTTACTGGTGGCCACACTGCAAACTTCTTATCTGATGGCCAAGAAGATGAGAAAAGAATTAGTAGTTTATATTTTGAAGCTAAAGATAAAGTCCGTGGCGCATCAGTACGAGTTGGCCGACAATCAAGAACAACAGGTGGTGTATTAGGCCGTTATGATGGTCTGTTTGGTGATTATCAACTAAATGAAAAAGTGAAACTGAATGTCGTCTCAGGCTATCCAGTTGATTCATCGAGAGATGTTCAGATTAGCACTGAACGTGTTTTTTATGGGATCAGTGCTGATATTGGTACCATTAATAATGCATGGGACTTTAATGCTTTTGTTATTAATCAAGATAATGATGACTTAACGGATCGACGTTCTGTCGGTGGTGAGGTGAGATACTTTGATCCTAAAAAATCATTCTTCTCTCTCGTAGACTACGATGTTTTCTATAATGATCTAAACCTATTCATCTTTAATGGTCACATATCAGTAACAGATAAAACAACGGCCAATATGAGTTATGAATTTCGTAATAGCCCAATCCTAACAACTCGTAATGCCCTCAATGGGCAAACAGTGACACACCTGCAAGAACTATTGAATATCTTTCCAGAACAGACCATTTACGATCTTGCTCAGGATAGAACAGCAGAAAATAACATCTTATTTCTGGGTCTAACTCATCAGTTCAACAATCAATTTCAAATAAATGGTGATATCCGTTTATCAAAACTGTCTGACACCGTTTCTTCAGGTGGTGTGTTAGCCAATGTTGGTACTGATTTAGAAAAAGAGTATTCAATCCAGTTGACCGGAACGAGTCTTATCAAAGAAGGTGATTTAGTGTTATTAACTACAACATATTCTGACCTAACAACAAGTGACATCAGTACGATTTCGATAAACACGCGTTATCCTGTAAACAAGAAACTGCGGATAAACCCTAAGTTAAAAGTACGATATAGAGATAATGAGATTACGGGTAGCACTCAAACAACCTACACACCTTCATTCCAACTAACATATCGTGTACGGCGTAATTTTCAGCTAGAAGCAGAGGTAAGTGGTGACTGGGAGACAATTAAACTAGCTGGCACCACTCTTGAAGATAAAAACTATTATTTCCTAGTAGGTTACCGATACGACTTCTAATTCAATTTCTTTATAAAAAAAGGGGGGTTACAATTAAGTACCCCCCCCTTTTTTTTGTTCACTGTACTGACTATTAAACTTTAAAATGAGCCACGATTGTTTCAAGCTCATTAGCTAATTTAGCCAGCTCATCACTACCCAATGCAATTTGATCTGAGCCATTCATACTTTCTGCAGATAGATCGGCAATACGAACAATATTACGGTTAATCTCTTCTGATACTAAGCTTTGTTCTTCAGAGGCACTGGCTACCATCGTACTCATATCAGATATTTTAGTCACCGATTCAACAATACGAACTATTGATTCAGTAGCACCACCTGTAGATTCAGCCATTTTCATTGCATGCTTGGTATCGGAATCCATTACCTCAACGGCTTTATGAGTATGAGTTTGTAAACTACTCACCATATTCTGGATTTGTTCTGTAGATTCTTGAGTACGGCTTGCTAAGGTTCTCACTTCATCTGCTACTACAGCAAAGCCACGGCCATGCTCACCAGCACGAGCAGCTTCAATAGCAGCATTCAAGGCAAGAAGATTAGTTTGTTCAGCAATGCTTTTAATCACGTCTAATACCGTACCAATATCATTGCTGTTTTGTTCAAGTTGATGAATAACTTCAGCAGCCTCACCTACTTCCCCTGAAAGATCAGTAATAGATTTTATCGTTGTATTGATAATATCACTGCCCTCTTGAGCTTCTCTATCTGCAGTGTGAGACTCTGCTGCCACTAATTCTGCATTTCTTGCAATATCTTGCACAGTCGCTGTCATTTCATTCATTGCCGTAGCAATTTGATCTGTTTGTGCTTGTTGCTCATGAGCACCCGCACGAGCCTGATTAGTTGTTGCTGATAGTTCTTCTGATGCTGATGCCAATAATGATGCATTTGAACCTAGGCTTTTGACTGTCGTATTCAAATGTCTAACCATGCTATTTAAAGCATCTTCAACTTCTTTCAACTCATCTTCAGTGCCACAATCTACATTTACAGTAAGATCACCATCAGACACTTTTTGAGTTGCCCCTCTTAATTTATGAACCGCAGCAATCATAGATTGATAAAACCCCATGAATAGATACATCGCGACCAACAAAGTAATTAGAACTGCCACCAGTGTTGTAAGTCGTTGTTGAGATAATCTATCAATACGGTCTTGGAATAAACTATCTAATACTGGAACCAAGGTATCATAAACTTGGTAATTAGCTTTAATTGCAGCCGTACCTGCTGAAAAAATATCCGAAGACTGGCTATTAACAAACTCCGCCGTCAATAACTCTGCTGTTACTTTATTAATAAAGTTATCTGTTGCTGATTTTGACTTTGATAATAATACTGACAAATCAGCTTCAAGCTGAGGGTTTTCTCTCAAAGTGATTAGCATGCCTTCATTAACTGACTCAGCATTACTTTTAATGTTTGCGAGTAATGTACCTAAGGCAATACGTTGATCTAAAGTAATTGAGCCTTGAGCAGCAATACCCGAACCCATACCTCGTGACTGGCCTAGATTTTCAGTTACATTAGGTAATCGATAGACAATTGCATCCATTAAATAATAAGTATTAAGTTCTGGATCAAGTACCAAACCTGACTCATTACTCACTTGCTTAAACAAATTATAGATTTTGGCTATTAAAGCCGTATGCTCTTGGAAGGTTTGCTTCGCTGGGTTACTAAATGCTCTAGGCTCTAATTGCTGCCAATTTTGTTTAATCTCAGACCATAACGCATCTGTTTTAAACTCATCTTCAAAACGGCTATTAATGGCGTCAATTGCTGCAATATCGGCAACAATTGCCTTTCTCTTGTCTAGAATTTTGCTTTTAAAGCTACTAGCACCATTAAGATAGGCATTAGTCATTCCTCTATGTTGAGGCATATGTTGGTACAGTTGGCGCACGGTTTTAATATATTCTAAGCCTCGCATCTCTTTCTCTGCAGATGTAATACCGGCCCCTAACTGGTTCAATAATAAACTTATTAATAAAATAATCGGTATTAAAAATACAACTGAAATCAGCAGCATTTTCTTTGGATAACTCAATCTATTCATTAACTGTATCGCGGCATTCATGCTTTAAATCCTTAATTCAAATTCAATTAAACTATAGTTCTAGAGCTTTACTTGCAAAAACTAAGCCCAAAAATTACACCACGCAATTAATATCCCTCAACACCCGATACTTATACAAATCAAATGATGTTACGTATTTTTCACTCCAAAATAAAAAAGGCAATAAGTGATGAGCACTTATTGCCTTTCTTAGTCAAACAAACTCAATTCAATTAGAACTTAACTTGACCATATACCCAGAACTTTTCTGTGTCGACTTTCCCTAGTGATGCATCACCGGCATCGTA
>ENA-ORXI01000264-ORXI01000264.1-sediment-metagenome-genome-assembly--contig:-NODE-264-length-42475-cov-10.649229_pt1 | contig 42475 bp, 33 predicted proteins | sample MGYA00237861_ERZ511468 | MGnify/ENA primary metagenome ERZ511468 (study PRJEB26299, sample SAMN06266213) | sediment metagenome | isolation source: Hudson Canyon methane seep mesocosm | place... | reverse complement strand
AGCCCAAAACACCTCAACAGCTTTATCAAGAACTAATTCTTCATTAAATGCTTTAGATCTGCCCATGGGTGATAATTTAAGTTATATACTGAATAATGAGGAAAAACACCTATCAATCACTGTTTTTCAGTGAGTTTAAGCCTACCTTTTCTACTGATGCGTTTATTAAATACATCACAAGCAAATGAACCTTAATTTATTTCGCAATAATTAGTCAAGAATGAAACACCTTGGTTCTGCCACTTTACAATGTACGTCGCCACATCATTTTGACAATGAATTTTATCTGACTTTATAGAGCCCCCTTCGTTCATTTAGCTTAAAAATGTTCCGAGGAAATTCTAAAAAACCATTGCCAAGTAGTTGTAGCATCCGGGACCGACCCCATTGAGGCACGAAATGCAAAATCAATACAACCACCAACCTTTACCTCTTGCGCCGCTCAATACACCCGCGCACAACGACGAGGCGACCTCTTCGTAAAACGTAGCGTTATGATGCAAGATTGGGCTAATTTACTTATTTTAATTTAAACCTACTCCTGTGCGTTCGTGCCTCGTGCTAGGCGCTATGTTTCTCAAAACTAACCCTTATGAAAAGAGATGAAATTACACCATTAACTTTTTAGTAGGTTTTTTTTAGCTTCTGCAAATTTTCCAGCCAAGTTTCTTTTTGATAGCCCAGGATAACCAGCATATTGGTTGCTAATGATTTCTATAAGATGCGATTGGTTTTTTATCGATGGGTGTTGTTTAACCTCGATGATATTACCGTCAATACAGTCTAATAATGCAGCGATAATATTTTTATAACTTGTCTCTGCTCGGACATTCAATTCAATGGGTAGTTGCTGTACTTCTTTTTTGGTGAGTTCATCTTTTTGAAGTCCTTGAACCGTTGGTTTTACATCAATGACGGGCTGTATAGTAGCTATTATATTTCCTTGGTTTGGTTTCTGAAACCCCTTGTAAGCACATAAAAGGCGAAAATTCAGAAAGAGCATCACCAAAATAATTGAACAAATAGTTAAAAAGTTACTTTTAATAATTAATTGCAGTTGATTCCAATTACCAGCATCAATATCAACGCCGGTAACAGCAATAATATTTCCTGTGCTTTCATCAAAAATAGGAGCATGCGCAGAAACCCAAGAACCCCACTTGTCCTCTATCGGACCTTCCACAAAACCTATGCCGTTTTGAAAAATATTTTTAAGCTTACTAGAAGCGTCAAGATATTCTGACCCCGTTGGACTATAGTTTTCTGTGCCAGATATTTCCGCGTCAACAAGAAAAACAACTTGTTCATTAATCTTACCCATTAAATATATAAAGCGTATTTCAGGGTGAATATCTTTAAACCGACGTAGTTGTTTTGCGACTCTTTCTTTGTTTTTCACAGTAACGATTGAATTATCGATGGCTTTAACAACTCTAACATCGTCAACATTAACCGAAAGCGCAACAGAGCGCGCAATGGACAAAAGAAATTTTTGCGTTTGCTCTTCTGATTTATTTATTAATGAACTGGTTAAATAGAACAATAAAGATGCTATTGCGAAAAAACTTAAAATAAAAATAGAGAACAATATTTTTTTGTTCATTAATGTCTCCATAAAGGTTATGGGCAATACTGACTCACAAAGTAAGTTGTATCGATTCTAGACCTGAGAACGTATATTTCATAAAACGACCATTGACATAACTAATTTAGTCTAACGACAATGAAGCAAATTTTATATTAGATTTACCTAACTGGCTCAACTAAAGAAAAAAAACTTACTATGAAGGTCTTCCTTAGCATCGATCTCGGTGTCTCTCATTATTTTTCTCACCATAATAATATTAAATTTGCTATTTACAGTATTTAGTATTTTTGAACTAGAAAAAACCACTTGTCTTAATTCAAGTAATGGAGAAAATTTATCAAAAAATAACCTCATCCTTTGGTAAAGCTATATCAATTTATTAAAAAAACTATGCAACTATAAAAATTACTGCAATTGCATTTTTTTTAAAAGAAATATCGATTATTTTTTCTCATCGATTAACTAAGGGCTATTAGAGAAAAAATACTGATTGTTACCTTTATTAATCGTATTAACAGCAAGCAATGACTTTATATTTTCCCAAAAATATTTGGTAGTTTTTCTTTGTCTATACTTTTTCCGCTTACCCCCTTGTTCATCGACCACGAAAAACAGCTATTGAGAGCTTATGAAAACGAATTTATGATTGGTAATGCCTCACGACCTAATCAAGAAAATGAAACAAACTTATACAATTATTACCCCAGTTAGAGTTGTCATTAATGCGTATTAAAGAAGATCTTTATCGAGCCATTCGACAACACAAAGGGGGTCAGTTACAGGATGCTGAACGTTTATACCGCAATATTTTGAAGTTTTTTCCCAACCACCCAGAAGTTAATCATAATTTAGCCATATTAATTATTCAAAAAGGACTCCCGGAACAAGCGATACCCTTTTTTCATGAAGCCTTAGCCGCAGATGCCAATCAAGGCGCGTATTGGGTTAATTATATAGATACCTTAATTTGTGTCGGGGAATATGATAAAGCACGCCTCTTACTGAGTCATGGCCGCCAAGAAGGCCTCATCGGTGATGCTGTTGACCAATTAGAAGCGCAGCTCAATGTTGATACTGAGCTGAAAAAAAGACCTTCCCGTATTCAAACTGATTTTATTACCGCACTATTACACAAAGGTCAGGCTGAGGAAGCACTGGATGCTCTAAATAAAATTTTTGTCCATTTCCCTGATTACCCATTACTTTACAATCTTAAAGGGGCTTGTTATGCACAGTTAGGTCAACACACCACGGCGATTAGTAGCTACCAAACCGCCATTAAATTGCACCCTGACTTTGCCGATGTACACAATAACCTTGGCTTTACATTCCAAGACTTAGGCCAATTACATGCCGCTATTCGCTGTTACCAACAATCCATTAAAATAAGCCCACAATATGCTGAAGCACATAATAATTTAGGTACTGCTTATAATGAATTAGGTCAGTTTAAACTGGCTGTTGAATGCTTTGAGCAGGCTCTCACTGTCCAACCGAATTATGCTGAGGCTCACAACAACTTAGGTAATGCACAACAGAACCTTAACCGTTTAGCAGCGGCCACCATCAGTTATAAAAATGCAATAACCATCAGACCAGATTTTCCCGAGGCTCATAACAACTTAGGTAATGTCCTTCAGGAACGGGGCCAGCTAAAAGCCGCTATTAAAAGTTTTAAACGGGCATTAGAAATTAAACCTGACTTTGCACAAGCTCATTACAATATGGGTAACACCCTAAAAGACCTCTGTCTTCTGGACATCACCATTGAAAGCTATGAACAAGCAGTCAAACTTAACCCCGATTATGCCCAAGCCTATTATAACCTTGCCAATACACTGAAAGAGGTCGGGAAATTTGAAAGTGCTGTTGACCGCTATACTCAGGCTTTACAAATCAATCCCGAATATGCCGAAGCACATAATAATCTCGGAAATGTTTTATACAAACTTGACCAGCCAATTCAGGCACTGAGCTCAATTCAACAAGCGCTTTCCATTGCGCCGGAAAATCCTTTATTTTGGGAAACTTTTGTTGCTGTTTTGCAAGGTGTTCAATTTAACAGCTTTAACGCACCGATTATACCTTTTATACAACAAGCACTCGAAAGACCAAATGTCAGACCCAGTGATATTTCACTGGCTATTATGAGTAACTTACGTCACCACCCGCAATTAAAATCAGCACTGAAAACGTATAAAACCAGCAATGCTGATAACACTCAAAAAATTATTGTTGAGCTGCTAAACTCTATACCACTCTTACTGCAGTTAATGACGTTAACGCCATTACCTGACCCAGAAACAGAAGCCTTATTAACCTACATGCGCCGCTCACTACTGAAGACATTATCCGGCAACAACACTCAAATCCTACCGCCTTTTTATAGTGCACTGGCTATACATTGTTTTATCAATGATTATGTATTTGCTGAAAGTGATGATGAAACGGCTCAAATCATTCAGCTTGAAAATAAAATAAACCTTTTAGTTACTACGAACAAACTACTGCCCAGTTCCTGGCTTGTTATTTTAGCCAATTACCGACCTCTTCATCAGTATTCATGGGATAACCAATTACTGACACCTCACTACCAGAACCTTTTAGATCTTATTATTGAACGTCAAATAATTGAAATCAAAGAAGAACAGCAAATACGCACTGAAATCCATAAAGTTACCCCTATCACTAATAGCATTTCTCAATCAGTCAGAGATCAGTATGAACAACACCCCTATCCTCGCTGGGTTAATGCAGGACTTTACTCAACCCCCTTGTCTATTGAAAAAGCACTAGAAAATTTAGAACTTAATCTTGACCTAAATAAACAATCCTTTAACTCAAAACCAGAAATCCTTATAGCCGGCTGTGGTACTGGGCAACATGCTCTCAATACAGCCACAAGGTTTGTAAACAGCTCCGTATTAGCTATTGATTTGAGCCTGACTAGTTTGTCTTATGCGATAAGAAAAACGCAACAAGCCTCCATCAATAATATTGAATACATGCAAGCCGATATCTTGGAGTTAAGTCAACTTAACCGGCAATTTGACCTGATAGAATCGGTTGGCGTTTTACACCATATGGCAGACCCATACCGCGGGTGGTCAATTTTAAAAGATCTGTTACGCCCTCAAGGGTTAATGAAAATTGGTTTGTACAGCGATCTGGCGCGTCAGGCCATTGTTGCCTCACGTGATTTCATTAAAATGAAACAGTATGCGCCTTCTGCAAAGGCTATTCGCGAATGCCGTACTGAAATCATGGCACTCGCTAAAGAAGACCCTGAGGCTAACCTCGGTCAAGTCTTAACGATCCCTGACTTTTATAGTTTAAGCGAATGCCGCGACTTACTGTTCCACATCCAAGAATACCGGTTTACATTACCGGAAATTGAAATAGCCTTACAACAACTCGGTCTTCAGTTTATTGGTTTTGAACTGGGTCATAGTCAAACTCTCAATAAATTCAAAAGGCTTTACCCGAGCGAGAAGGCTTTATTTTCTTTATCTGATTGGCATCAATTTGAATGTCAACACCCTGACACTTTTAGGGGCATGTACCAATTTTGGGTTAAAAAAATTGAATGATATTCTTAGTAAGAACTAAACCAACTCCGATTAATTAGTCATAAAGGCGATTAATATCTTCAAAGATATTAATCGCCTTGTCATGAAACAACTCGGTATCGGAGCCATTAGATTTGAAAAGTACCGCAAGAAAACCCGCAAAGAACATTTCTGGATGATATGGAAAGTATTATTCCATAGCACACTTTAATAGATACCATTGATCCGTTTTTTCAAAGCCAAAGGTCCCTGTCTCGTTGCTCAATTGGCATTGAACGGTTGTTACATATTTACTTTCTACAACATTGATTCAGTCTCTCAGATCTCGCTGCAGAAAGAGCATTATATAATTCTCGAACCATGTGTAATTTTGTTGGTATTGACCTAGGAGAAAAAGCAACACCTAATAAAACGACCAATTATAAATTGCGACATTTTGTGTAACGGCATAACTTGGGTGATCAATTCTTTCATTTAGTGAATGAGTATTTACAAGAAAAATGTCACGAAAAACTACTTCGTTTATTAGAATAGACGAGTCCTTACTAAATTTGTCAATTAATCATGCTTTACGAATGGTGTAATTTTCGTCGACCACTAGTTAGGATGCTTCTAATCTAAATTCAAGGCTAAAAATGGGTCTTGTACGTTTATTCATTGGTTGACCTAATATCTTATAGATGACCATAAAGTTTATTGTTAAGTAGCTTAATTCACAGTAGCACTTCAACACAGGCGGTAACTTTAAATCTATTATGCTGCTTCTTCAGATAAAAACCGTAGCACTTCAACATCAAAGCCAAGGTTAAGATCTACACTAATTTGATTAGAAATAACTTGAGCGTTAGTAATTGCCCTAGTTTTATCAATTTCACCTTTTTGATAAGATTGACCCAAAGCATAAATTTTTTGAGTAAATTTGAAGGGTACCCAAGTAAAAATAGTTCCGTTTAATTTAGATTCAAAACGTAGAAACTCACTAGCTGTCGGCGACTTATTTTTCAGCCTTTTACCGGCATGTTTATTTTCAAAATATTCTATCTCTTTGGCACCATTAATAAATGTTTTATCGAGATGATTACGGATTTGCATAGCCATTCGAAATCGAACTACTTCTGACTCTTTGGTTGTCTCATTAAAGTTTTTACAGGCTTCATACTTTGCTCGAATAACAGATTTTGCTTTTTCAAGATCACGACTTGGATTTTTTCTAATTCTAAACATTGTTCTGCTTTTTTGTCTGGCTTGCGATGGTGAAGTTAAACATTAAGACCATTCGGGCTTTCCAAGCCCCCCTTTTGATTGCACTCCCTAGTCGAAAATCCATTCAAAAGGGTATCAATCATTCTACTTGTTCGCACGTATCGTTTATGCTCACAAATGTATTATTGCTTTAACCCAGTAACGAGTTGTATTTAGTCCCCTTGAGGCAAGGTCATCACCGGCAGGATTGTGGGACTTATTTGCTTTTATGTTTCGACATACAAATTTATTATCAAGACCTTTTGAATATAGATCATGACAGTATTGCTCGTTTAACATTTCATTTGGATATTGAGCATTCACATTAGTCGCCATCAGAAAAAAAACCACTGATAACAACATCACTATTTTTTTCACTTCATAACCCTAATTGATTCTAAAGGGCATTAATATATCGATTTTTTTAAAAAAAACCGATGTAACTACATGCATTTCACTGCAATTGCATAATTAACTTTTCAGTAGATTTTTTTCGAGTTCTGATGTGTTTACCAACAATTTTTTTCACGAGTCGCAATCATATAACTATCATGGCCACCAAATAATACGACATAACTAATTGTTTAATTCTGTTAAAAATCATTAAACGGCGAGGCAGCCGTTATCTCCATAGCCCAACTCGAATACTAAGCAGCCTTCCCAAGGGGTCTAGTACGTTTTTAATGGGATACCCCTTGACACTATCAGGTTATAAACACAAATCTAAACCATGAACTTAAATACCCTCAGAGGCTCGTAGCAACGCCCTAAACAGCACCGCATTACCTTCGCCTGTTTAGGAGCCAAAGCCTCTCAAAGCAGCACAGAACATAGCACGTGGCGGCTAGACTAATGGCCGGTTATCGATGCCCCACTCTCTCTTAGCGCAAAGAACATCGCCCACAATCCATCGTTCTTCATGCTTACAGTTTGCCCCGAAGCGGAATCAATAATGCAGTCGTCACACGAAGGCAGGTTACACAAAATCTCAAATGATTCTCATAGAGTTATACAATCCCCCTGAGCACCAACACCCGCCTGTTAAAGCGGAACGTATTTGGATTTAGCGTTTCGAGAAAAGCAGGCAAATGTTAATATTCCACTACATGCGGATCATAACGTTATGAAAGGATTTTGTGATCAAATAGGCTTAGTATTAAATGATTCATTTGGATAAAGGTTGTTCCTTATATTTCAATAATGATGTTTCCAATGGGTGTTTGTTTATAATTTGGACGGATAAGGCTTATGTCGAATATTTTTAGCATGCTTAGTGAAGAAGAAATCGATCTACTTAACAATTTCATGCTTGATCGTATCGATGACGATGCTGACACACAAGGAAAAGACGAAGGTGTGCTAGATATATCCGAGCTAGATGGTCTGATGACAGCAATTATAAGCGGCCCAATCGTAATTCAACCTTCACAATGGTTTCCTGCTGTATGGGGTGATTTTGAGCCCGAGTGGACCGATGATAAAGAAGTTGAGGCGATTATGACACTAATGATTCGTCATATGAATTCAATCGTATCAATATTAATGGAACAACCGGATGATTTCGAACCTATATATCTTCAACGAGAAGTAAAAGGAAAAACCTATCTGATTGTAGACGAGTGGTGTGAGGGGTATATGCGTGGTGTAGCTTTAGCTAAAGATCACTGGGGCGTAGATGAGCTAGAGATGAAAATTTTGCTCGCTCCTATCAAAGCATTTGCTGGTGACGACGCATTGATTACCCATAAAAAGTTCAAACATTTAGAAATTGAAAACATTCAAAAAGCGATTACCCCTAATGCAATTGCTATACATGGTTATTGGCTGAACCGTCGTAGCGATGACTCAGATTCTACTGTTGTTCGGAAAGAACCTCGTGTTGGGCGAAACGATCCTTGTATTTGCGGGAGTGGTAAGAAGTATAAGAAATGCTGCTTGAATTAATTCCTAGCAAACAAAAAAGTTACATTTTTCCTTAGGCTCATTCTGCCCTATCTGGACAGCACTCTTAGCTCTAGGAACAAAGTGCCATGTTTTGGTTTAGTGCAGAACTATATTCTTTGTTAATTGTCTGCTAAATGCACTAGGTTGATATTTATCCTCCAAACCTTTGAAGCGTACAGTTCCCAGTATCAGCCTAGTGCACCCTCTTTCAGGGGCCACCTATGGAAACCCGCTCCCGCACCGTGCAAAACACATCAACCATACTTACCCGACCCCCAGTTTTTAATCTAGATGTAGACTTCATATTCTAAGACGCCTTCCATGGCGCACTACTGTGCGTCCCTGCACCCGAGTCGAATCTGTCAATAACCGGGCTTAAGCTATGGACAAACGCGTTGACCACGAGCTTAAGCCCGGTTATTAACAGAGGACTGTTTGGATAGGTAATAAAGTTTTTGGATTGAATATAGCCCAGCGCGGTAAACTTCAAAGGAGTTGTGTATGTTTAAATTGAGCGTTAACGCGTTAAAAAATTGGGGGCCAATTGGGGGACCAGCTAGAATATGTAAGTGACAACCTGTTGATTTTACAGTGCTTACTTTATAAGAATGGCGGAGAGAGAGGGATTCGAACCCTCGATGGGCTTTAAAACCCATACTCCCTTAGCAGGGGAGCGCCTTCAGCCACTCGGCCATCTCTCCAATTCAATATTTGTATTTATTCCGGGCTTTCTTGTTCTTTCTCTTTCTTAATGCGGTCATAAATCTCTTCTCTATGAACCGTCACATCTCTTGGCGCATCCACACCAATTCTAACTTGATTTCCCTTAACACCTAAGACAGTAACCTTGACTTCATCACCTATCATCAATGTCTCTCCAACACGGCGAGTCAATATTAACACGGTTTTCCCTCCTAAGTACCTACCATCACTAAGACGGAAAATTCTATCATCTTTTGATAAGAAAAGAAATCATCAAAGCGTAGGTTCCTCGGCTAAATCAAAAGACTTATGCAAGGCTCGAACCGCTAATTCAAGATATTTCTCATCCATGACGACCGAAATCTTAATTTCTGATGTCGAAATCATTTTAATGTTAATCCCTTCTGCCGCCAAGACCTCAAACATCTTGCTCGCAATACCCGAATGAGACCGCATCCCTACACCGACCAACGAGACCTTTACAATCGTATCATCCCCGGTTACTTTCTTAGCAGACAACGAGAGTTTAATCTCCTCCAAAATAGCCAACGCCTTGACGTAGTCATTACGGTGAACTGTAAAAGTAAAATCGGTAGTCTCATCATCTGCAATGTTCTGAATGATCATATCAATTTCAATATTATTGGCCGCTATCGGACCGACTATTTTTGACGCAACGCCCGGTAGATCCGGAACACCATTAATTGTCAACTTAGCCTCATCACGATTAAATGCAATACCGGAAATTAACGCCCGCTCCATGCCATCATCCTCATAAGTTATTAACGTACCACTGCCTTCAGAAAAAGTAGATAAGACTCTTAAAGGCACATTATATTTTCCTGCAAATTCAACCGCTCTGATTTGCAAAACTTTTGAACCTAAACTAGCCATTTCAAGCATTTCTTCAAAAGTGACCGAATTCATTTTTCGTGCGGTCGGTTCAACACGGGGATCTGTGGTATAAACACCATCCACATCGGTATAAATATGGCATTCACTTGCTTTTAATTTTGCCGCTAAAGCAACGGCTGTAGTATCGGAACCGCCCCGCCCTAAGGTGGTAATATGCCCCTGCTCATTAACCCCCTGGAAACCGGCAACAACAGCAACTTTTCCACTTGCTAAACACTGTTGAATTGCAGATACACCTATGTCTTTAATTCTTGCTTTACTGTGCACAGAATCAGTCAAAATCTCAACCTGTCCACCAGTAAATGACTCCGCGAGGCACCCTAAAGCATCCAGCGCCATACTCAGTAGAGCAATAGTAACTTGCTCTCCTGTTGATAACAACACATCCATTTCCCGAGGATTGGGGTTTACTAACAAATCACCTGCCAAAGCAGTGAGCCGATTTGTTTCACCGCTCATAGCTGAAACAACGACTATAATTTCGTGACCCTCAGAATGTGCCTGTTTTACTTTTTCAGCAACCACCTTAATTCGTTCCGCGCTACCCACCGAGGTACCACCAAATTTAAAAACATATCTCGCCATACTTTTTTTAACTCACCGTTAACTGCTGATTTGACTTCGAATCCATTCCGGAACATCGGCTAATGCTTTTTCAAGCCCTGCAGGGTCATTGCCTCCCGCCTGAGCCATCTCGGGTCTTCCCCCCCCTTTTCCACCCACTTGAGCCGCGACAAAGTTCACGAGATCACCGGCTTTAATGCGCCCAGTCTGATCTTTACTCACACCGGCTATTAGACTGACTTTACCGCCATTAACGACTGCCAAAATAATCGCTGCACTACCTAGCTTATTTTTCAGTTGATCTAAAACATCACGCATGCCTTTGCCATCGACATCATCTAATTGCACCGCTAAAACATTAAGACCCTCTATTTTAACCGCTTGGGTACTTAATTCGCTTTGTGATGATTGCACTAATTTAAGTTTTAATTTTTCTAACTCTTTTTCTAACTTCTTGTTTTGCTCAATTAATTGACCCACTTTAGCTAATGCCTTTTCTGGCGTGCTCTTAACAACTTCAGCAATACCTCCTAACGCCTTATTTCTTACTTCAGACCAATTCAGTGCCGCTTCACCCGTCACCGCCTCAATACGCCGAACCCCTGCAGCAACACCGGTTTCACTCACAATCTTGAAGCAACCAATATCACCGGCACGATCGACATGCGTGCCGCCGCACAATTCTATTGAGAAATCACCAATTTTCAAGACTCGAACTTCAGCACCGTATTTCTCACCAAACAACGCCATAGCTCCTGCCTTAACAGCCTCATCTTTAGTCATCAAATCGACCGACACAGCACCATTCTTTCTAATCTGAAGATTGACTAACTGTTCAATTTGCGCCAACTCTTCAAACCCAATCGGCTCAAAATGTGAAAAATCAAACCGCAACCTTGAAGAATTGACCAATGAGCCTTTTTGTATCACGTGCTCGCCTAAGACTTCTCTTAATGCCGCATGTAATAAATGCGTCGCCGAATGATTTAAAATAATTAATTGCCGCGCAACACAATCAACCGAAGCTTCATAAGACCGCCCCTGTACCAACGCGCCAGAAATCACTTTCCCTTTATGCAAAAACGTATTACTGCTTTGCTTTTGGGTATCAAATACTTCAAATTGATTACCCTCAAAAGTAATCATCCCAACATCACCGACCTGACCGCCTGACTCAGCATAAAAAGGCGTTGAATCCAGTACTAAAACACCTTCCTCACCCTCACTTAAACGTTCAACAGCATTGCCTTCGGAAAACAGCCCCAATAGCACGGCTTGGCTCTTTAATTGCTGATAACCGACAAACTCCGTTTCCACAGTAATGGCAATGTTTTTATCATGATCTGCACCAAAATTACTGGCAGCGCGCGCTCTTTCACGCTGGCTCTCCATTTCTTTCTCAAAACCTTCCTGATCAATCTTTAAATTGTTTTCACGGGCAAAATCTGCTGTCAAATCAACTGGAAAGCCATACGTATCATAAAGTAAAAAGACAGTATTCCCAGGGATCACCAGACCGTCTAATTTTCCAACACAGGCCTCTAAGACGGTCATTCCTTTTTGCAATGTTTCTGAAAAACGTTGTTCCTCTTTCTCCAATACCCGCTCAACTTGTTCTTGATTCGCTGTGAGCTCAGGGTACACTGAACCCATCTGCTCAACCAACGACTGTACTAATTGGTAGAAAAATAAATCCTGAACACCCAGTCGGTAACCGTGTCGAATAGCGCGACGAATGATTCGACGTAAGACATAGCCGCGCCCTTCGTTAGAAGGCATAACGCCATCAACGATTAAAAAGGCACAAGAACGAATATGATCAACAATCACGCGCAATGAACTGTGGCTTGTATCTGAAAAGCCGGTCACCTTCGCTGCAGCCGTTAATAAATTCTGAAACAGATCAATCTCATAATTGTTGTGCACCCCCTGAAGAACCGCGGCAATTCTTTCTAAGCCCATGCCCGTATCAACAGAAGGGCTCGGTAACTCCGTCAAGGTCCCATCAGCCGAACGATTATATTGCATGAAAACTAAATTCCATATTTCAATATACCGATCACCTTCTTCATCAGGCGAGCCCGGCGGCCCCCCTTGAACATCTTCACCGTGGTCATAAAATATTTCACTACAAGGACCACACGGCCCGATTTCGCCCATTGACCAAAAATTATCTTTAGCCCCTATACGCGAAAAACGACCCGGATCAATACCTATCTCATTCAACCAAATGTTTTCAGCTTCCGTATCTTCATCAAAAACAGTAACCCATAACTTCTCACTCGGTATTTCAAGTTTATTTGTCAAAAAATCCCAGGCAAAATGGATCGCTTCTTTTTTAAAATAATCGCCAAAACTAAAATTACCCAACATTTCAAAAAAAGTATGGTGCCGTGCGGTATACCCTACATTTTCAAGGTCATTATGTTTACCCCCGGCTCGAACACACCGTTGACTCGATGTCGCGCGTTTAAAGCCAATATTTTCTCGCCCTAAAAAAACGTCCTTAAATGGAACCATTCCTGCATTGGTAAACAATAGCGTAGGATCATCGCCCGGCACCAGCGTACTACTGGGCTGAATGACATGGTCATTAGCCTGGAAATATTGTAAAAAAACAGTGCGTAACTGTTCTGTCGACATGGTTTTCATAAGCTCAAAATACTTTTATCTAATTGAAAAATAAAAATTTTCTCTATTCAAATTACCACCGGTTACTACCGGTAATGACTGTTCTCACACACCCAACCAGACTCATCAACTACCCAGAAAAGATCATTTAATTACTAGACCTAAACCTTTAGACAAGCCCTGAATCATCTCTGAACTAAAACCTCGGTACTGCAAAAAACGTAATCTTTTTACCCATTCCCGAGCCGTTAAAAAAATGTTATCGCCAAATTTCTTTTGATAAACACCTGCTAACTGTTTTTCCCAATCAACTTGACCCTCATCCATTACTGTTTGTTCATCAGTAATACCGCGCTGCCTTAACTCATACGCAATCCGTAAAGGACCCAGCCCTCTCGCTAAACATTGCCTAAAAAAACTTTCTGCAAAGCGTTGGTCACTTTGCCAATCATTCATGATTAAATCATCTAAAACCGCGCTTATGTCTAAGCCTCCAAAGCCTTTAAGAGATAGTTTCTGACGTAATTCTAACTGACTATGCTCACGCCGCGCTAAATACTGAAAACAAAACCGTTTAATTTCCAGTTGATCATCTGCGTTAAGCATACTGACCAATCCCTACTCGTAAACTCAGTTAAGGCGCATCAACTTGACTCTGTAACGTCTTCTTTAGTGCCAAAGGCTTCCGCTCTGATCTTCTGCTCTAATTCCATGGCAACGGCCACATTCTCTTTTAAATAAGCACGTGCATTTTCTTTACCCTGGCCAATTTTTTTACCATTACAGCTATACCATGACCCCGCTTTACCCACGAATCCATACTTCACACCTAGATCAATCAGCTCGCCTAAAAAGGATACGCCCTGACCATATAATATTTCAAACTCTGCTTGCTTAAATGGGGGTGCAACTTTATTTTTAACAACCTTGACCCGCGTATCATTACCCACTATTTCATCGCCTTTTTTTATGGCACCAATGCGACGAATATCTAAGCGCACAGAAGCATAAAACTTTAAAGCATTACCGCCGGTCGTGGTCTCAGGATTACCAAACATAACACCAATTTTCATACGAATTTGGTTAATAAAAATAACCAGGGTGTTCGATCGTTTAATGTTGGCCGTTAACTTTCTTAATGCTTGAGACATTAACCGAGCCTGAAGACCCATATGCGAATCACCCATGTCACCTTCAATCTCTGCCTTCGGTGTTAATGCCGCAACAGAATCGATAACCACCATGTCGACAGCACCAGAGCGGACCAGCATATCCGTAATTTCTAAGGCCTGCTCTCCGGTATCGGGTTGAGAGACTAATAATTCATCAACATTAACACCAATTTTTTCCGCATAAAGGGGATCCAAAGCATGTTCAGCGTCAATAAAAGCTGCAGATCCACCCAACTTTTGCATTTGCGCAATGACTTCCAGAGTCATCGTTGTTTTACCGGAAGATTCAGGACCATAAATTTCAACAACCCGTCCACGTGGCAGGCCACCACATCCTAAAGCAATATCCAAGGATAAAGACCCCGTGGGCACTGTATCAATATCTCTAGAGGCGGGCGAATCACCCATTCGCATGACTGATCCTTTGCCAAATTGTTTCTCTATCTGCATTAATGCAACATCTAACGCTTTCTTTTTATTGTCATCCATTTACTGCCCCTTTTTTTAACTCGACTAACCACCGGTGACTGGGATAATAGCGCACCGGTCACTTATCGATAAATATAGCCTAATCTCGGCTATACCATGCGATATAAAAGCACTTTTTTAACACTTGACTAAAGGTTAGCAATAACCTTTGCAACCGTCTCACCCATTGCCGAGGGTGTGGGAGCAATGGTAACTCCCATATCAAGGAGTTGCTCTACTTTTTCACTGGCACTTTCACCCGTTGATGAAATAATCGCCCCTGCATGTCCCATTCGGCGACCTTTGGGTGCTGTCAAACCAGCAATATACGCTACAACCGGCTTAGTCATCTGTTCCTTGGCGAAAATACCGGCTTCAATTTCTTGAGGGCCGCCAATCTCACCAATCATAAGAACAACTTTCGTCTCCGGATCTTGTTCAAACTTTTCTAAAATTTTACGGTGCGAACTGCCATTGATAGGATCACCACCGATACCAACCGATGTTGAAATACCAATACCCAAGGCCTTCATTTGATCGGCTGCTTCATAACCGAGCGTCCCTGACCGACCCACAACACCAACGTCTCCGGGAATATAAATATGACCGGGCATAATACCCAGCATAGATTGCCCAGGACTGATCGTACCGGCACAATTTGGTCCGGTAAGGACCATGCGTTCATCTTCCGGAAAATGCTTTAAATAATTTTTGACCTTCATCATATCTTGCGTGGGTATACCGTCGGTAATAGCCACACAATACTTAATACCGGCTTCCGCTGCTTCCATAATCGAATCAGCGGCAAAAGCAGGCGGTACAAAAACAATACTGGCTTCAGCACCTAGTTGTTCGACAGACTCCTTCACGGTATTAAAGACCGGACGACCTAAATGCTGAACACCGCCTTTACCCGGGGTTATTCCACCTACAACGTTTGACCCATAATTGATCATATCCTGAGCATGAAATGTACCAATTTTACCGGTAAACCCTTGAACAACAATGGGCGTTCTTTCATTAATTAGAATTGCCATCGTCTATTCCCCTTGTGCCGTCGCTACAATTTCATTTCGTGCTACTACTGCCTTTTCAGCGGCATCAGCCAGTGTTTCTGCCATAATTATAGGGAGACCACTTTTTGCAATAATTTCTCTACCCTCCTCAACATGGGTTCCGGATAAGCGCACAATCAAAGGCATATGCAAGTCAATTTTCTTGACTGCCTGAACGACTCCCTCAGCAATCCAATCACAGCGATTAATACCTGCAAAAATATTAACCAACATCACTTTGACATTGTCATCAGCCAACACCAATCGGAATGCTTTTTCTGTTCTTTCCGGTGACGCGCCGCCGCCAACATCAAGAAAATTAGCCGGTTCCCCACCCGCCAATTTAATCATATCCATCGTTGCCATCGCTAACCCAGCGCCATTGATCATACAGCCAATATCACCGTCTAAACCAACATAACTCAAGCCTCTATCCGCCGCGGCCATTTCCCGTGCATCTTCCTGTGACTTATCCCGCAACTCTGAGATGTTCTGACGCCGGAACAAGGCGTTATCATCAAAGTCCATTTTGGCATCCAGTGCAATGAGTTCATCATGACCGTTAACAACCAACGGATTAACCTCTAACATGCTCGCATCGGTATCTCGCAATGCCCGGTAACAGCCTTCGATCAACTTTACCGCCTGGCTTAACATGCCGGCAGGGAGTCCTAAAGAAAAAGCCATAGCTCTTGCCTGAAAATCCTGAAGACCAATCGCCGGTTCAATATAAATTTTTATAATGGCCTCCGGATCACTTTCAGCCATTTCCTCAATATCCATGCCGCCTTCTGATGAGCCAATCATCACAATGCGCTCATGCTCTCTATCTATTAAGAAACTCAAATATAACTCTCGAACAATATCGGTTCCGGCTTCAATATAGAGGCGAGAACAGACTTTACCCTGCGGCCCTGTCTGATGAGTCACAATGTTTTTACCTAATAACTCATCTGCAGCCGTAAAAACTTCATCCGGCGTTTTACAAATCTTAATAGCACCTGCTTTACCGCGTGCACCGGAATGGATCTGTGCTTTTACCGCCCAGACATTTCCGCCAATATCTCTGGCGCGCTGTGTCGCTTGCTCAGGGCTATAAGCAAGCCCACCTTCGGCGATTTTAACGCCATAACCCGCTAAAATATTTTTAGCCTGATACTCATGAATATCCAAGTGCCTTCCCCCTAATTATTCAGTCCCGTTTATTTAGTCTTTAACGCAATCGCTTCAGCAGTCTTAACAACATTAGATGCCATTCTTTCTGATGCGGCATCGATCAATCGCCCATCCAGTGCCGCAGCACCTTTACCTTGTTCCGCGGCTTCTTTAAGCGCCACCAGAATCCGTTTGGCTTTATCTACTTCTGCCGGCGGTGGGGTAAACACATCATTTGCTAATGCGATTTGTGAGGGGTGTATAGCCCATTTCCCTTCACAACCCAAGGCAGCAGCTCGTTTAGCTGCAGCAATATAACCGTCAGGGTCCTTAATATCGCCAAAGGGACCATCAACAGGCCGTAACCCATAAGCTCTGCACGCAACAGTCATTCGGCTAATAGCCGAATGCCACTGATCACCCGGATAGTCTGGGTTTAACCCACCAATATTTGTAGTTCTAGCGCGATTACTGGCCGCATAATCAGCAACCCCAAAATGTAGCGCCTCTAATCTGCCGGTCGCACCATTGCGCGCGATATCTTCAACATTTGCCATTCCCAAGGCGGTCTCAATCAAACATTCAATCCCTATTTTGTGCGTTAACCCCTCTTGAACCTCCAATTGACTCAACATCGCTTCCACCATGTAAACGTCAGCATAAACGCCTACCTTAGGAATCAATATGGTATCCAATTTATGACCGGCCTGTTCTACCAAATCAACAACATCCCGAACCATATACTGAGTATCTAAACCATTAATCCGAACAGAAACAGCAATACCATGCCCAGCCCAATCCAAATCATTAATCGCTTCAATTACATTTTTACGTGCTTGTAACTTATCATCCGGGGCGACCGCATCTTCTAAATCCAGAAAAACAAAGTCAACACCACTTAACAATGCTTTTTCAAACATCTCCGGACTTGACCCTGGTACTGCCAACTCACAACGTTGCACTCGTTGTACTGATGGTTCATACAATGTATAACTCATAATAAATACCCAAACCTCTAAAAATTACAATCAGATTATCTTAGCCACTCCACCTAGATTTCAAAGCAACTAAAAGCAACCCATCATTATATATTCCAGCAGTCTTTATTGCCACACCCCTCTCTATATTCGCAAAAAATAATTACATTTAAGCCTTAAAAAACAACACTATTTCAGATCTTCATTGCTGTTATACAGGTTATATGGGAAAATAATCGGTTTTCTATTGATTTGATAAGTTAAGGCTGATTAAATCATTTTTTACACTACTAATATTATTTAAGAGGTAACCCATGGCAGGTCGAAATCATCTTTACATTCCAGGTCCTACAAACGTTCCAACTGAAGTCAGCAATGCCATGCGGGTCGATATGGAAGACCATAGGTCACCGACTTTCCCTGAACTCCTTAAGCCACTGCTGCAAGACCTCAAGAAAATCTTTAAAACCGAACAAGGTCAAGCATTCATCTTTCCCGCTACCGGCACTGCGGGTTGGGAAATTGCCCTTACGAACACCCTAAACCCAGGCGACAAAGTTCTTATTTACCGATTTGGACAATTCGCTCACCTTTGGATGGACATGGCGAATCGCTTAGGGTTTGAAGTCGAATGCCACGAAGTTGAGTGGGGTCAAGGCATCCCGCTTGATGCTTTAGAAACCCGCCTGAAAGAAGACAATGGTCATCAAATTAAGGCTGTTTTAGCTACCCATAACGAGACATCAACCGGCGTTACCTCTGATATCGGTGGTGTTCGTCTGGCAATGAATGCAGCCAATCATCCGGCCTTATTATTTGTTGATGGGGTCAGCTCAATTGCCAGTTTAGATTTCAGAATGGATGACTGGGGCGTTGACGGGGCGATTAGTGGCTCACAAAAAGGCTTTATGCTACCTGCTGGCGGTGCTTTCCTTGCCTTCAGTCAAAAAGCAATGGCTGCCTGTGATACCAATACGTACCCGCGCTGCTTCTTAGATCTAAAAGACCACATTAACACCAACAAAGACGGTTACACGCCGTACACGCCGTCCACCCCGATCTTACATGGCCTCCGTAAATCGATAGATTTATTACTGGAAGAAGGACTGGAAAACGTGTTTGCCCGTCACCACCGTCTTGCAGAAGGCACTAGAAAAGCGATTGCCGCATGGGGTCTATCCCTCTGCGCACAACCCGGCTTCGAATCAAATACCGTTTCTGCCGTTGTCGTTCCTGAAAACAAAGATGCCCGCGACGTCATCGCGACAGCCTACCACAAATACAACATATCACTGGGAGGCGGCCTGACCGAAGTCGCCGGAAAAGTTTTCAGAATTGGTCATATGGGCAATATGAATGATGTTTCCATGCTCGGTGCTATCGCCGGTGTAGAAATGGCTCTACTTGATAATGGCTTTGATATAACACCCGGAAGTGGTGTTGCTGCCGCCATCGAATATTACCGCAGTACCGCCAGCTAACAACCTGCTGTCCGCTGATAAACTGAAAGCTCGTCTTGCAGTTTATCAGCACTACTTTGCACATTATTTTCTGATAGACTGATCGTTATCCACCTTACCACAGGCGATTAACGATGCAGCCCCCAAAGGTTCTGGTCACCCGTAAATGGCCTGATAATATTGAAAAAATCCTTACAAAGGATTTTGACTGCTCATTTAATCGCCAAGACAAACCGCTTACCCCCTCAGAACTTAAAGATGCACTGAAGACTTTCGACGCCATCCTCTCGACGGTTACTGACTCATTAACTGCTGATATTTTAATGACCAAACCCACTCAAACCAAGATCATTGGGAATTTTGGTGTCGGCTTCAATAATATTGACATTGAAACCGCACAACAACAAAACATTTGCGTCACAAACACACCGGATGTCTTAACGGACTGTACCGCTGACATCGCTATTTTGTTAATACTTATGTCCGCTCGCCGCGGCGCCGAAGGTGACCGCTTAATCCGCCAAAAACGATGGCAAGGCTGGAGCCCAACCGACATGCTTGGGCAAAAAGTAACGGCTAAAACACTGGGTATTATTGGTTTTGGGCGAATTGCTCAAGCCACCGCCTATAAAGCACACTTCGGCTTTAATATGAAAATTATTTTTTACAATACCAGTCCGGTACCAGAAAATCTAACACAACCCGTTAAAGCACACTGTTGTGACTCAATCGATGATGTATTAGCAGCCGCGGACTTTGTTTCCATTCACTGCCCCGGATCACCCCAAAACCATCACTTACTCGGCGAACAACAATTAAAGCGTATGCGTCCAAACGCACACCTCATTAATACCGCCCGCGGCACCCTTATTGACACAAAAGCATTAGTAAAAGCACTCAAAAATAACTGGTTTGCCGGTGCCGGATTAGATGTTTTTGAACATGAGCCCACAATAGACCCCGCGCTCTTAACGCTTGATAATGTAACGCTACTTCCGCATTTAGGGAGTGCCACTGAAGAAACCCGCAGAGCAATGGGGCTTCGGGTGATTGATAATATTAAAGCTTTTTTTTCTGGTCAAACCCCCAGAGACCTTATTTGCTAATTAAAAAACTAACCCTCGCCTTCCAACAGATATTTAACCGCATCGCGCTCCTCTTTTAACTCAGCCTCTGTTTCTTTCATTTTCTCAATACTAAATTCACTGATATCAAGACCACGAACAATGGTAGCCTCTCCCTCCACGACACGAACGGGGTAAGAATAAATCAATCCTTCCTCAATACCATAACTACCGTCCGATAATACCGCCATACTAATCCAACTATCAGGGTTTGTATCAACGATCCAATCCCTCATTTGACAAATGGCCGCATAGGCTGCAGAAGCCACACTCGAATGCCCAAGTGCTTCAATAATAGCGCCCCCTCGTTGCTGAACAATCGGAATAAATTCCTCAACAAACCAACTGTACTCGACGCAATCTAACGCAGCTGAACCTTTAATCTGAGCATGATGGATATCAGGGTATTGTGTAGCGGAATGATTACCCCAAATCACTATATCCCTCACAAAATTCGGGTGCACACCCCCTTGCTCTGCCAATAAGCCAATCGCCCGATGAAAATCTAAATAAGTCAATGCGGTAAAATTCTTAGCCCCTAAACCTTCAGCGCTCTTTAAGGCAATCAAGGCATTGGTATTAGATGGATTCCCGGCCACCAGAACTTTAACATCTCGACTAGCCACCTCGCCTAGGGCACGACCGTGTATTGCAAAAATCTCAGCATTCGCCTGCAATAAGTCTTTACGTTCCATACCTAAAACACGAGGCTTTGCACCTAACATAAAGACATAATCAGCCTGATTAAAAGCAACTTCAGGTTGATCGCTAATAACGACATGATTAAGCAAAGGAAATATGCAGTCGTTCAACTCCATCACAATACCCTTTAACACCGCCATTTCTGAAGAAACTTCCAGTAACTGTAAATTAATAGGCTGGTCAGGACCTAGCAACTCACCTGCTGCCACACGATAAATAAGTGCATAACTAATTCTGCCAGCAGCGCCTGTGATTGTAATATTAACTGGGGTTTTCATAATCTTTTATTTATAGTTATATTTTTCAAAAATTACTTTCGTTTACCGTAGAGACAAAACACCAACCCACACATCAACAAGCGCGTGCGAGAATAAAACTCTACTTATTACCTATTAAGAACCCCCTAAAATAATACCAAAGGCTCTTCAAACAACCCATACTGAATTACAGTATAATTGATTCACAACATTCATTAACGCAATTTATTTATTAACTTCCTCGCTAATTCTGGAAATGCTGTGAAAAAACTACTCTTTCAATTTGATACCGATACAACGCCCTCTGTTTTCGATACCGTTGTTGCCTACGATGCCGGCGCCGATCATGTCATCGCTTATGGTGGTCTTACACCGGACACTATAAAACCACAAGTTGAAGGCTGCATTTTTACCCGCGCACCCAAAGACAAGAAGAATACTGCTATTTTTGTCGGCGGGAGCCAAATGACCTCCGGTCAACTTCTTTTTAATAGCATTCAACAGCAATTCTTTGCAAACTTTCGCGTCTCAATTATGCTTGACAGTAATGGCAGTAATACCACCGCTGCTGCGGGTGTTGCCAAATTAACCTGCAGCGGTTCCTTAAAAAATAAAAACGCTGTCGTTTTAGCCGGCACCGGCCCTGTCGGACAAAGAGCAGCAGCGATGTTGGCACAAGAAGGCGCGCATGTTTCGATCACCTCACGCTCATTTGATAAAGCCCAAAAAGCCTGTCAAGCCATTAACAACCGCTTCAATGTGACTGTCAGCCCTATTGAGGCTACGGACAACATAGCACGCGCCAAAGCGATTGCACAAACACACATTATTTTCGCTGCCGGTGCTGCCAATATACAATTACTCGAAGAAGCACACTGGAAAGATAACCCTACCCTTGAGCTCATTGCCGACGCCAACGCATCGCCTCCCATTGGGATCGGGGGGACCGATATGATGGACCGAGGCATCAACCGGCATGGCAAAATCATTTGGGGTAGCATTGGCTTTGGTACCTTAAAGCTAGCCTTGCATAAAGCCTGTATTAACCGGCTTTTCGAAAGCAATGACCAAGTGCTTGATGCGGAGGAAATATTCCGACTAGCCAAATCAATGGCATAAATATAGTATTTGCCTACAAAGGCAATCACTTTAAGCCGATTCCGCCAAGAGTCTATACTGTAGAGAATGATGACTCATTTATCTCTTCATTTACGTGACGAAGCAATTCAACTGTTTAATGCCGGCTTAACAGCGGCAGACCCCAGCAACGGCATTAAACAGTTTCTCACTTGCCAGTCTCAACAGTTACAAATAAAGACGCTTTATAACGACACGATACAGCAACGAAGCGAGGATTGGTCCAAAGTTCATTTAATAGCCCTGGGCAAAGCCGCCTGTAAAATGGCTATTTCAGCGCATAAAATAATCCCAGCCCATTTACTCAGCCCAGACAATATTGTCATTACAAATTATGAAAATGTTCAAGCTGTTTCTTATTTAAATATCATCGGTGCTGGCCATCCTACACCCGATAAATCAGGACTTTATGCAGCCAGAAAAATCATTGAAATAGCCCAAAAAGCTCAAATTAACGAATTAGTTTTAGTGCTATTAAGCGGCGGAGGCTCAGCGCTCGCTCCTTGCCCAGCATCTCCCATCAGCTTTATCGAAAAGCAATCCATTAACAATTTATTACTGGCTTCAGGCGCAAATATTCAAGAAATAAATACCGTTCGAAAACATTTTTCAGCCCTTAAAGGCGGTCAACTCATTAAACACATCCTTCCTGCAGATGTTCATACTTTAATTTTATCCGATGTTATTGACAATGATCTCAGCACCATAGCGAGCGGGCCAACAGTCCCTGACGCCACGACTTTCTTAGATGTTATTGAGATTTTAAAAAAATACTCACTCTGGGAACAACTCCCTAAAGCGGTCCAGTTTTTTTGCGATCAGGGCGTTACAAATCCAAACTATGAAACATTAAAACCGCCGTTATATCCCAATTATAAAAACCATCTAAGCGTTATTGGCTCTAATACTATGAGTATTAACAGCATCATTACAATCGCTAAAAAATACTATTATGAAACCCATCTCTACAGTAGTAAACTATGTGGCGAAGCTAAAGAGGAGGCCAAAAAAATACTTTTTTTTGCCCAAAAAATTATTAACCAAGGATTAACCAAACCCACGGTCATCATTGCCGGTGGGGAGACAACGGTCACCCTCAACGGTCAAGGTGTTGGAGGTAGAAATCAAGAGATGGCATTAGCCTTTACCATTGCCGCTGAGAATTATAGACTGGCTGTATCTGACTGGGTATTTTTAAGTGCCGGAACAGATGGGCGAGATGGACCTACAGAGGCTGCCGGCGCCATAGTGGATCCTTTTTCCTTTAACCGTATGGTTCAGTCCTCTATCGATCCGACTACTTGTTTGACTAATAACGACTCAAATACAGCCCTTGGCCGTTCAAATGATTTATTTATAACCGGTGCAACCGGTACTAATGTCGCTGATTTACAGATTTTAATACTGCAGCCTTTTTAATTAACAAATGCATTAGTTCACTCAGGAGACCTTAATGTTTAACAAATCACAAACTATTGCCGACTATGATGATGAACTCTCTGAGGCAATCAAACAAGAAAATCAACGCCAGGAAACGCACATTGAGCTAATCGCTTCAGAAAACTATGCCAGCCCCCGCGTTATGGAAGCTCAAGGCTCGGTGCTAACCAATAAATATGCCGAAGGTTACCCTTCTAAGCGTTACTATGGCGGCTGCGAACATGTTGATACTGTTGAACAATTAGCGATAGACCGTCTTAAAAAACTGTTTTCAGCTGACTATGCTAACGTTCAGCCTCATTCTGGCTCACAGGCCAACATGGCTGTTTACATGGCCTTACTACAACCCCATGATACCATTCTCGGTCTCAGCCTTGCTGATGGCGGTCACTTAACGCATGGCGCAAAACCTAACTTCTCCGGCAAAGTCTATAACGCTATTCAATACGGATTAAATAGTTCAACCGGCGAAATTGATTATGATCAAGTGCAAACACTTGCCCAAGAACATCAGCCCAAAATGATAGTAGCCGGTTTCTCTGCCTACTCCAGAGTGGTTGACTGGGCTCGTTTCAGAGCCATTGCCGATGAAGTCGGTGCTTATTTGTTGGTCGACATGGCCCATGTCGCCGGTTTAATCGCTGCCAACTTGTACCCTAACCCAATTCCTTATGCTGACATTGTTACCAGCACTACCCACAAAAGTCTTCGGGGACCGCGTGGTGGCTTTATTATTTGTAAAAGTAATCCTGATATTGAGAAAAAATTGAACTCAATGATTTTTCCAGGTATTCAGGGAGGCCCTTTAATGCATGTAATTGCCGCCAAAGCCGTTGCCTTTAAAGAAGCACAAGAACCGAGTTTTAGAGACTACCAACAACAAGTTATTACTAATGCCCGCGCCATGGCCGATGTATTCATCAGTCGGGGCTATGATATCGTTTCTGGAGGAACAGATAACCACCTATTACTCATTTCATTAGTTGCCAATGGCATTACCGGTAAAGCAGCTGACGAAGCTTTAGGGAAAGCGCACATCACTGTTAATAAGAATGCTGTTCCTAATGATCCCCAATCACCCTTTGTCACCAGCGGGATCCGTGTTGGCACACCCGCACCAACGACACGTGGATTTAAAGAAAACGAAGTCAAATTAATCGCCGAGTTAATGTGTGATGTCCTTGATAACATTGATAATGAGGCTGTTATTAGTGACGTTCGAAACCAGGTCACGCAATTATGCGCTCGGTTTCCTGTTTACCCAGCCTAAACCTTTGTAACTATGTCTTTTAGCTTAATTCCTTATTCAATTCATTTTATCTGGAGTCACAACTATGTCTGATATTGAAATTGCTCAACATGCCGCGAAAAAACCAATTTTGGCGCTTGCGAAAGAACAATACAATATTGACAGTGAACATCTGGACCCCTTTGGCCACTATAAAGCCAAACTTTCACTGGACTACATTGACAGTCTCTCAGATCAACCGGATGGCAAACTTATTCTGGTTACCGCTATTAGCCCAACACCCGCCGGAGAAGGCAAAACCACCACTACTGTGGGGCTAACCGATGCGATGAATCAATTGGGAAAAAAAACTATTTGTTGCCTGCGTGAACCTTCCTTAGGTCCTTGTTTTGGTATTAAAGGGGGCGCTGCTGGGGGCGGCTATTCCCAAGTCATTCCCATGGAAGATATCAACCTCCATTTTACCGGTGACTTTCATGCCATTGGTGTTGCGCACAATTTACTTTCAGCACTCATTGACAATCATATTCATCACGGTAATGCACTCGCTATTGACGCTAGACGTATCCAGTGGAAACGTGTGGTTGATATGAATGACCGTGCTTTGCGTAACATTACTGTTGGCATGGGGGGGGCGCTGAATGGTTTTCTTCGCTCCGATGGCTATGATATAGTTGTCGCATCTGAAATTATGGCCATACTTTGTCTGGCAACTAGTCGTGCTGACTTAAAACAACGCTTAGGTCGAATCATCATTGGTTACAAAAATGATGGCACCACACCGGTATTCGCCAGTGACTTAAAAGCGCAAGGCGCCATGGCCGCTCTCCTTAAAGATGCCATAAAACCCAATCTTGTTCAAACACTGGAAAATAACATTGCACTGATTCACGGCGGCCCATTCGCCAATATTGCCCACGGCTGCAATACAGTTACTGCCACCAAGACTGCATTAAAAATAGCTGATTACACGGTCACTGAAGCCGGTTTCGGCGCGGATCTCGGGGCCGAAAAATTTATTAACATAAAATGCCGAAAGTCTGGCATCACCCCTTCAGCTGTTGTCTTAGTCGCCACTCTCCGGGCATTAAAATTTCACGGCGGCATTGATAAAGAAAACCTAAACCATGAAAATCTTGAGGCTTTAAAACAGGGCTTTGAAAACCTCGAACGTCATTATAATAATGTGACCAAACAATACGGCCTTCCCTGTGTCATTTGTATTAATCATTTCACCTTTGATACGGACGAAGAGATTCAATTACTACTAGACCTGTGTCAACATATTGGTGCTCAATGCATCGTTTCTAAACACTGGGCCCAAGGCGGCGCGGGTGCTTTGCAACTCGCTGAAAAGATTGTTGATATTGTTGATAACAGAAAACCCAGCTTTAAATACGTCTACGACGATAAAGACAGCCTCTGGGATAAGATCACCGCAATTGCCACTAAACTATACGGAGCCAGTGAAGTCACAGCCCCACTAAAAATCAGGCAACAAATTGATCGCTGGGAACAAGATTACGGCTCTTTCCCCGTCTGTATCGCCAAAACTCAAATGTCATTTTCCACCGACCCAACCGCCAAAGGTGCACCATCGGGTCATACGTTTGAAATCAGAGAAGTCCGTTTAGCGAATGGCGCTGAATTTATGGTAGCCATTGCTGGCAATATGATGACTATGCCCGGGTTACCCAAAACACCTGCAGCTGAACGAATCGATATTGAAGACAATGGCACCATAACGGGATTATTTTAAGCATTTAATTCCTTTTATCAGGTGATAACTCAAACTACCCGTTTAAATTTGCCGCAGCGTCTCTAGCACTTCTTTGTAATCAGGCTCTGCGGTAATTTCAGACACTAATTGTGTATAGCGAACCTTGTTTTGTTCATCAATAATAAGAACCGCTCTTGCCATTAACCCCAACAGGATACCGGTTGTCATTTCCAGTCCGTAATCGACTGCAAATGAGGAACGAAAACCTGACAGTGGAATAATATTTTTAAGCCCTTCTTGTTTACAAAAACGATCTTGTGCAAAAGGTAAATCGGCTGAAATATTTAAAATAACAGTATTTTTTAAACCGGCTGCTTTTTCATTAAACCGTCTTGCCGAGGCTGCACAAACCGGGGTATCTAAACTGGGCACCACATTTAACAACTTTACCTTCCCCTCGAAAGTAGATAAGTTGACTGTCTGCAACTTATGATTAACTAACGAAAAATCAGGTGCCGAAGCACCCACGACGGGTAATTCACCGCCTGTCTGCATAACCTTGCCCTGCAATGTAATTTCTGTCATTGTTTTCCTCTTAGACTAGCACTAGTCACTATTTACCTTTAGTTCGACTACGCTTATGAGTCTTTATTTTTCTGGTTTTCTTAAGCTGACGCTCGTCTCGTTTTAATTGCCGATCGGTCAGTGGTTGTTTCCTATTTTTAAATGGGTTATCACCCGATTTAAACTCAATCCGAATGGGTGTTCCCGCCAGTTTTAGGCGATCCCGAAAAAAATTCATTAAATAGCGCTTGTAAGCTGTCGGCACTGAATCCGTTTGATTACCATGAATCACCACAATGGGTGGGTTCTGTCCACCTTGATGCGCATATTTCAGTTTAATTCGCTTGCCCCGAACTAAGGGTGGCTGGTGCGCTTCAATCGCATATTTCAACACCTGAGTCAAGCTAGGTGTCGACATATCCATCATAGCGGCCTGATAAACTTTTTCAGTCATATCAAACAACTTACCCACACCACTACCGTATAAAGCAGAAATAGTGTGTTTCTGAGCAAAATCAAGAAATGGCAGTTTAAGCTCTATTTGTTTTTTGACTTTTTCTTTATGCTCAATCGTTAAACCATCCCACTTATTAAGGCCAATGATCAGGCCTCTGCCTGCTTCTAAAACCAAGCCCAATAAGCTAGCATCCTGATCAGTAATCCCTTCACTGGCATCGACCAGATAAATAACCACATTGGCACTGTCAATAGCTTGCAAGGTTTTAATAATACTGAATTTTTCAATGGTCTCCGAGACCTTTGAACGACGCCGCATTCCTGCGGTATCAATTAAGGTAAAAGCTTTACCACGACGTTCAAATTCAATAAAAACACTGTCTCGGGTTGTACCGGGTTGATCAAAGACAACTACCCGCTCTTCACCTAATAATCGATTAATCAAGGTTGACTTACCCACGTTAGGACGACCCACCACAGCAACACCAATACGCTTTTCCTGATCCTCTTCAGGCTCTACATTCTGATCAGGAATCAAACTATTAATTTGCTGCAACAAAGCACCGACACCTCGACCATGCGTTGCAGCAATTTTTATCGGATCCCCTAATCCTAAAGCATAAAACTCAAGCCCAGCTTCTTCTTGATTAAGCCCATCAATCTTATTACTGACTAATAAAACCGGTTTTGATAACTTTCTCAATTGGCCTGCTATCGTTTGATCGGATGAATTCAAACCATCACGCGCATCGACCATAAAAATAACAACATCCGACTCTTGAATAGCAATTTGAACTTGCTTGATAGAAAAAGCATCGATACCGTCAAGGTCATCGGCAATACCGCCCGTGTCAACAACAAGGCAATCTCTTTCCCCGCGCTTAATATGCCCATATTGGCGATCCCTTGTTAAGCCAGGATAATCAGCAACCAAGGCATCACGCGAACGCGTTAAATAATTAAACAACGTGGATTTTCCCACATTGGGTCGTCCTACTAATGCTATAACTGGTAACACCTTAATTCACCCTTAAAGGAAAGGCTTTTAGAGCAACAACGGAGCCACCGCTGCCATAAATATAAACAATATCATCTTGAATAACAGGCGTTGCTAGAATTGCCTTACCGGTCGCTTGTATCCGCCCAAGTTGATGCCCATCATCACTGGAAAGCCAGTGCACATAACCATCATAATCCCCAACCACCACATAATCCTGATAGACGGCTGGCGCTGTTAACCTACGCATATGTAAATCAGTCTGTTTCCATAAGGAACCACCACTGCGTTGATCCAATTGCCAAATATTACTTTCAGAATCAGACAAATACAAATAACGCCAGTCATGGGAAATACCTGAATAAGAAGAGACGTCTTCATTATCCCAAATAATATCGCCATCCATAGCCAACACCGCACTCATCCCGCCCTGGTAGCTTGCTATGTAAATGACATCATCAATAATGATAGGATCTGTATCCAAATCAACTAAGCGCTCAATCTGTGTTCGCCCACTCGGAACAGCAAGACTTGCTTCCCATAAATTCTTACCACTTTGAAGTTGTAAAGCAACCATACGTCCATCTGCAAACCCAATGAATACTCGGTCCGAATCAATAACAGGCGTTCCATTACCTCGAATAGATAAAGCGGGGACAGAACGTTCAAAAATCCATCGCTGTTTTCCTGACAATTCATCCAATGCAATAACTTTACCATCAATGGTTCGAACGATAACAATGCCATCACGCACAACCGGGCTTGCTAGAACTTCACTGGTAACCTGAGCGACCCAGGCCGTGACCCCATTGCGACTATTTAACGCAATGACCTGAGCACTACTGGTTCCCAAAAATAAATGCCTGCGTCCCTGCCCGATTCCGGCTGAAATTGGAAACCCTGTTTCTCTCGCCCATATCACAGCCCCTGATTTTAAGCTAATAGCCTCAACAGTCCCTTGACTTCCTGCGCTAAAAATAAACTCATCAGAAACAACCGGAGCGAGTCTTAAACCTTGGCCTTCATAACCTTCTCCAACCTGCCTCTCCCATAACACATCAATCTCTACAGCGGCTTCATAGTCCGTTAATTTTTTAGGCGGTGTAGCATTATCTTTACCGCCCATTAATCCATATGCAAATCGATGCGCACTGTCCCTGGCTGTCTGAACAGCAGAACAACCCAAAAAGTTAATAACAACCAAAAATAATAAAACTAATCTCATTCTTTGATTTCAATAATTTCAGAGATAGTTAAGTCATTAATTTTAAGCTGCATCAATGGCGTATTTCGTCCTTTTCTGACGGCATTTTGGTAAGCTGTTCGAGCTTCCCCGCGCCGGTCTAATGCAACATATAAATCACCGGTTAACTCTTGGTAAATACCTTCAAAACTTTCCGCTTGTGTTGGATTAACTTCTGCAATTAATTGCAGCCCCGTATCATAGTCTTCTGTCGCCAGAAACAAACGTATCAAGCGAATGCGGGCAATATGGTTAATTTCACCGGCCGCTGATGCAACCAGTTTTTTCAAAAAAACTTTTGCAGCATCATAGTCATTGTTATCAACTTTTATTTTGGCTTGAAATAAAACTGAAAACTCAGCATAAGGCGTGGTTTCATACTGCTGGACCAAACGATCCGCTATTTTAAGCGCCGATTCCGTCTTACCCTCTTTCTGCGCGGATAATAACTCACCATATAAATTTGATGCCTCAATGGTCAAATCAGCCTGGTAATTCTCCCAATATTTCCAAGAAAGAATGATGACAACTGCAAGTACAATCCCAGAAATAACTGAGGCTCCATTGGCTTTCCACCATCGTTTTAATGCTTCTACCTGCTCTTCTTCTGTTTCGTAAATTTCCACGTCTGCTTTACCTTAATTTTAAAAAACTGTTATTCAAATAATAGACATTCAAAAAGATCGCCCGTCACGACGCACAATATCCAATGCCTTTTCTAGGTACATACCGACCTCTTTTGGGGCCATATTATTTTGATCCTGTTGTATTCGAAGTGATTTCACACCGACCTCACCATTTGCGACTTCGTCATCACCTATAATTAAAGCGACTTCAGCACCACTTTTATCCGCTTTCTTAAACTGACTCTTAAAACTACCGCCCCCACAATGGACCTGTAATTTCAGTGTTGGCAATTGATCTCTCAACGTTTCCGCTAGAACCATCCCAACGGCTCGCGACTTATCACCTACACAGATCATAAAAACATCAATTGAACGCTTCGGGCTAGATTCCTCATCAAGCATCTCAACTAAGGCCATTAATCGCTCCATACCCATAGCAAAGCCAATTGCAGAAGAACTACGAGCGCCTAATTGTTCAACCAAACTATCATAGCGCCCGCCAGCACAAACAGTTCCCTGTGCGCCTAAATCATTTGTTACCCACTCAAAAACAGTATGCCCATAATAATCAAGCCCACGGACCAACCGACAATTAATTTTATAGTCAATACCCATCTCATCCAATAACTGGGTGAGCCCTTTAAAATGTTGCAGGCTCTCATCCCCCAGAGATTCCATTAAGGCCGGCGCCTGTTCGACCAGAGCCTGTACTTCAGGATTTTTACTGTCAAGAATCCTCAGCGGATTGGTCTGTAATCGGCGCCGACTGTCGTCATCCAATGAAGCAATATGTTTTGAAAAATAGACAACCAGTTTTTCCCTGTAATGTTGCCGCTCTTCCTTTGAACCCAAAGTATTCAATTGCAACTCTAATTTATCTCTTATTCCTAACTGAGTCCATAATCGATGCCCAAGAACAATTATCTCAGCATCAATATCAGGACCCGCCATACCGTATGTTTCTACCCCTAACTGATAAAATTGTCGATAACGACCTTTTTGTGGCCGTTCATGACGGAACATAGGTCCGTAATACCATAGCCGCTGAATTTGGTTATGGAGCAAGCCATGCTCAATACCGGCTCGAAGACACCCCGCTGTCCCTTCAGGTCTTAATGTCAATGAATCACCGTTACGATCATTGAAGGTATACATCTCTTTTTCAACAATATCCGTAACTTCACCAATTGACCGATTAAACAGTTCAGTTTTCTCCACAATAGGCAAACGGATTTCCTGATAACCATAACTGGCTAAAACCTGTTGAAACACCTTCTCAACACGTTGCCAGCTTTGCGTTTGCTCAGGGAGTACATCATGCATCCCTCTTACTGCTTGAATATTCTTTGCCATAAACCTATCTAATTTATTTTCAATACATTAAAAGTAGTATTGTTCAAATACTACTCTTCCGTTGAATGTTATTATTTATTTCACCAACGATTGGGCTTCTTTCGACGCTGGAAAATTTTTCTTTAAAATCTGGCGATAATGTTCCGCGGCCGTTAATCGACCCAACTGGTTTTCGATCTTATATGCCAACAAAACTGAAGCCGCTGTTTTCAAATTAACTGTGAAAAATTGCTCAATATAGTTACGTGCTGAAAGAAACTCCTGGCGCACATAATTAAGTGTCGCTAATTCAAATAAAGCCGGCGCAAAACTATTATTTCGCGTAATTGCTTGTAAAAAGTTTTTTTCAGCAAGTTGTTGATTCCCTTTAATGAGTTGACAGCGCCCAGCATTACTATAAGACAACCACGAGCGGTTATTAAAAGGCAATTCAGCGGCTTTAATGAGCATCTCAAAGCCATTATCAACGTCCCCGTGCTGACACAAAAAACGTCCGTAATTATTTAATACACTTGGGTTGTCAGGAGCGAGACTCAACGCACGTTTATAATAGGCCACGGCTAATTCTTTCTTACCCGTCGTTTCATAAAAAATTGCCAGTGCGTTGTGACTTGCGAAATTTTCATCATCAACGGCATGGGCCTTGTTCAACTTCGTTAACGCAACGCGGTAATCACCCATTTCCATATAACGAAGACCCAAATCAATATAGAGTTGTGCATCTGTCTTGCGTTTTTCTTTATTTCTAGCATCGGTTGCAGTGCAGGCGGTCAGAAAAAATACTAGCGCTAAAATAAACCATCCCTTTAAATTAAAAAAATCGTTATTTAATTTAGCCATAATTTTCAGTAATGATCACTCTTGAACTAAAAGGTCAACCCGAGAGCGGTTCGACATTGACACGATTTTTCGCTAATTTAACTTGCCGCCGACTTTTATCGGCCACCTTTCCGACTAACTGGCCACACGCAGCATCAATATCCTCACCCCGTGTTTTTCTAACGGTTGTGATTATTCCGGCTTTATGTAAAATTCTTCTAAAGGCCTCAATAGCACTTGCTTTTGAACATTCGTAACCCGAATTTGGGAACGGGTTAAATGGAATTAGATTCATTTTACAAGGCACGTTTTTTAATAATTTAACTAACGCGCGTGCATCTGAAAATGTATCATTCACGCCATCAAGCATCACATACTCGAAAGTTATAAAACCTCGCGGTGAATGTTTAACTACATCCTGACAGGCCTCCATGAGTTGCGCTAAGGGATACTTCTGATTAATCGGAACCAACTCATTCCGTAAGACATCATTAGGAGCATGTAACGATACCGCCACACTGACATCGCAAGCTGCTGATAAACGATACATAGCTGGAACCACACCTGAAGTACTCACGGTAACCCGCCGTTTTGATAACCCATAAGCGCAATCATCCAACATTAAATTGACTGCTTTGACAGTATTATCAAAATTAAGCAAGGGTTCACCCATGCCCATCATGACCACATTGGTTATTCTAGACTCATCACCCAGTCGATGAGTCGCAACCCATAATTGACCAATAATTTCAGCAGTCGTTAAATTTCGATTAAACCCTTGTTGGGCTGTTGAACAAAAAGAACAGGCTAACGCACACCCCACTTGTGATGACACACACAAGGTCCCGCGTTTTTCCTCAGGAATAAAAACCGTTTCAACACGGTTCCCACAAGCCATTTTTAATACCCATTTAACCGTGCCATCTGTCGCCACCTTCTCAAGAACTATCTCAGGAAGGTTGATCATGCAATGCTCTTTTAAGTAAGTTCTAAGTGACTTACTTAAATCGGTCATTTCATCAAAATCAGTCACCCCCGCCTGATAAAGCCATTTAAGCAATTGTTTTGCACGAAAGGGTTTTTCACCTATTTTCGAGAAATACGCTTCTAACCCCTTCTTGTCAAAATCAAGCAGGTTGTCAAAATTGCGTTTAACGGGTTCTGTTACAGAGTTCATCGTCATTAAAAAAGAACGCAATTTCTTCTGCTGCTGTTTCTAACGCATCTGAACCATGGACAGCATTTTCATCGATACTCTCTGCAAAATCAGCACGAATAGTACCGGCATCAGCTTCCGCTGGATTGGTTGCACCCATTAATTCTCTATTTTTTAAAACTGCATTTTCACCTTCCAGAACCTGAACCACCACGGGTCCTGAGATCATGAAAGAAACCAGATCATTAAAAAAAGGACGCTCACTATGTACTGCATAAAATCCTTCAGCTTGTTCTTGAGTCAAATGCAACATCTTTGATGCAACAATGCGCAAGCCATTTTTTTCAAAACGACTGTAAATATCACCGATTACATTTTTAGCGACTGCATCAGGCTTTACAATAGAAAACGTACGTTCAACTGCCATTTATCTCTCCAAAATAAAAAAATTTAATTTTTAACAATGTCCCTACGGATGATTATTAATATCCTCCCCTTCTTTCTCGGGTAACATCAAATCCTCTTTACGAACACCCAGCGCCAACACAACGGGGCTTGCAATAAATATAGACGAATAAGTTCCCGTCAAAACACCCACTAATAATGCGATAGCAAAATTATGAATAATCTCACCGCCTAAAAAGGCTAAGGCAATTAATACCAGCATAGTTGTGAGTGATGTCATCAACGTCCGGCTCAATGTCTGATTTAATGAATTATTTAAAATAACCTGCGGTGTTCCTTTCCTAAGATTTCTAAAGTTCTCCCGTATCCGATCATAAACAACAATAGTGTCGTTTAATGAATACCCGATAACGGCCAAAATAGCGGCTAATACCGTCAAATCAAACTCTAACCCAAGAACAGAAAAAAAGCCTAGTGTAATAACAACATCATGAATCAATGCCGCCACTGACCCCAAAGCAAATTTATATTCAAATCGCCACGCGACATAAATCAAAATACCAAAGATTGAATACAATAACGCCAGACCACCGTCTTCCGCCAACTCATCCCCGACTTGAGGTCCAACAAACTCGACCCGTCTCAAATCAGCTATTTGTTCCGAAGAACTATTGATCGCACTCAAAACCTGAACACTGGCTTGCGAATGATTAACACCTTCACGCGGTTTAATTCGAATTAACACATCTTTGGCCGTTCCGAAATGCTGCACCGTCGCATCACCGAATTCATGAGCTTCTAAGGCAGAGCGAATACTATCAAGCTCAACTATTTCACTATAGCCAACCTCAATTAATGTCCCCCCCGTAAAGTCAATTCCTAACTTCAGGCCATTGACAACCAATGACACCATCGAAATAAGTAGCAACAAACCCGAACCGACTAAAGCGATTTTTCGTTTACTTATAAAATCAAAATTTTGTTTTAACATGACCATATGAAATATTTTCCTAGCCTTAATTAAAGTTACTTAACGTTCAAAATAACTACAGTGACAAGCGCTCTACTCGCTGCTTGCCGTATATTAAATTAATCATCATCCGTGTTCCCATAATTGCGGTAAACATAGAGGTCATAATTCCAAGCGATAATGTGACTGCAAAACCCTTAATCGGCCCAGTACCAAAGCCAAATAAGACCAATGCAACGAGCAGTGTTGTAATATTGGCATCAAAAATAGTACCAAACGCTTTTTCATAGCCCGCGTAAATACTGGCTTGCGGAGAATTACCGTTGCGTAATTCTTCACGAATCCGCTCAAAAATAAGGACATTTGCATCTACCGCCATACCCACGGTTAAAACAATACCCGCAATCCCCGGTAATGTCAGGGTTGCCTGAATCATTGACAGCAATGCAACAATAATTATCAAATTAAAGGCTAATGCCACATTGGCAACCAAGCCAAACACTTTGTAATAAAACGCCATAAAGACAAGCACTAATGCAAAACCAACCATAACCGACAGTGTGCCTTGGTCAATATTATCCTGTCCTAAGCTCGGCCCAACTGTTCGCTCTTCAACAATCTCAATCGGAGCAGCTAGCGCACCTGCTCGTAATAATAAAGCTAAATTACGGGCTTCTGTAGTACTGTCTAAACCGGTAATTTGAAACCTTTTACTAAATACCCCTTGAATAGTTGCGACATTAATCACTTCTTCAAGTTTTTCTTTATGGCGCACCTTCTTACCGTTAGCTATACGTGTTTCAACCTTATTTTCAATAAACACAACCGCCATGGGTTTACCAATATTATCACGGGTTGTACGCCCCATTTTCTTGGCTCCAATGCCATCTAAGGTAATATAAACCGCTGCGGAATTATTTTGGTCAAGCCCTGAAGAAGCATCAACGATTTGATCGCCGGTAACAATAATCTGACGTTTTAAAAGAATCGGCTGACCATTACGTTCATGATATAACCGTGAACCAATCGTCTGCTTTCCTTTGGCTGCAAGTTGAGCATCGTGTTTAACATCAACCATTCTAAATTCCAACGATGCAGTTGCACCAAGAATCTCTTTAGCACGCGTCGTATCTTGCACGCCCGGCAACTGCACAACAATCCGTGCGTCTCCCTGCTGTTGAATAATAGGTTCTGCAACACCCAGTTCATTGACCCGGTTTCGCAGCGTTGTCATATTCTGAGCCAATGCAAATTTCTTTATTTGTTTTTTCTCGTCTATGGAAATGCGTGCTTCAATAACAAACAACTCTTGACCATCACTCAGTTTAAGATTTCTAAACTCAGTACCTAATACCGCTTTTGCATTAGCCGCATCCGCTTCTGATTTTAATTTAACTTGAACAAAGTCATTAACCTTAGCAATCGAAGCATAGCGAATTTTCTCAGCCCGCAACGCCCCTCGAATATCACCGACATAACGTTCTTCAGCCTGCTTAATTGCCGCATCCATATCGACTTCAAGCAAGAAATGAACCCCGCCACGTAAATCCAAGCCCAAATACATAGGTTCTGCAGCAATAGCACGTAACCATGCCGGTGTCGCCGGAGCCAAATTCAGAGCGGTCGTAAACCCTCGCCCTAAAGCAACCTTTAAATAATCTGCTGCCTTTATCTGATCATCAAGATTTTCCAGACGAACCAATATCCGATCACCACTAAATTCGATCGCCTTTGCCGTAATACCTTGCGCACTTAATGTTTTTTCTATTAAATCGCGTTGATCTTCATTGAGTTGAGTGCTTCGCGTTGAAGAAATCTGAACCGAAGGATCGTCACCATAGATATTTGGCAACGCATAAAGTAAACCCAAGCCCAGAACTAGGACAATAAATAAATTTTTCCAAAGAGGGAAACTGTTCTGCATAGTAATTCCAAAAACAAATTTAATTCATAAAAAAACGAGACCCTTACGCTGAGCATTAACATGCCCGTCATAAGGGAAAATGTTCCGAAGAGACGACTTATGAATTATTTAATCGCTTACTTTGAACTTTAAAGGTACCTTTAGGCATCAAGTTTTGAACTGCTTGCCTTTGTATTTGCACAATCATATTATTACCAACATCTAACTGCACAAAATTATCATCCAGACTCACCACTCGGCCCAACATTCCACCGTTAGTAACCACTTCAGCCCCTTTCGTTAAGGCACCGATCATTTTCTTCTGCTCTTTGCCTTTCTTTTGTTGTGGTCGAATAAATAAAATATAGAAAAAAAACAAAATCCCTAAAGGAAAAGCCAAACCCTGCCATCCTGGACCTTCTACTGCAGCCGCTCCCGCTGCAACTGTTTCACCAACAGCTAATGCGTCAGAAATAAAAAAACTCATTGTCTATGCCCACTCTTTAAAAAATTAGATTGATTGAAAAAAACGATCCATTATGCCACATCAGGAGCTACTTTACCCTGTTGTTGATAAAAATTTATTACAAATCGCTCTAAATCTTCTGCTGCTATTGCTTCCCGTAATTGCGCCATTAGACTGAGGTAATAATACAAATTATGAATCGTATTCAACCTTGACCCGAGCATTTCACCGCATTTATCCAAATGCCTGAGATAAGACACTGAAAAATGACGACAGGTGTAGCACTGACAGTCATTATCTACAGGACCATTATCAAACTGATAACGACTGTTACGAATGCGCACCACCCCTTTACTGGTAAATAAATGACCGTTTCGAGCATTACGTGTTGGCATTACACAATCAAACATATCAATCCCACGCCGAACACCCTCAACTAAGTCCTCAGGCGTACCCACACCCATCAAATAACGCGGCTTATCCTTCGGCATACGACCTGCAATCGCATCTAACATCCGCATCATTTCAGGTTTAGGTTCCCCCACTGAAAGCCCACCAATCGCATAACCATCAAAACCCATGTCAATTAAACCCGTTAACGACTCTTCCCGTAAGTCACTAAACATACTGCCTTGAACAATACCAAATAAAGCCGACAAACTATCACCGTGCGCTACTTTACTCCGCTGCGCCCAACGCAATGACAACCGCATAGACTCAGCGGCCACCTCTTTAGTCACCGGATAGGGTGTACATTCATCAAAAATCATCACAATGTCTGATCCCAGCGTCTTTTGAACAGCCATTGATTCTTCAGGCCCCATAAAAATCTGATCGCCATTAACCGGCGAGTTAAAGGTAACACCCTGCTCTGATATTTTGCGCAACTCACCTAAACTAAAAACCTGAAACCCACCTGAATCAGTCAAAATAGGTCCTTCCCAGGCCATAAAATCATGCAAATCACCGTGCTTGGCCATCACTTCCAATCCCGGCCTCAACATTAAATGAAAGGTATTTCCTAAAACAATTTCAGCACCCAATTCTGTTAATTCATGCGGCGTCAGTGACTTCACTGTGCCATAAGTCCCCACCGGCATAAATGCTGGCGTCTGAATAGTGCCGCGATCAAACCGCAACTCGCCCCGCCTTGCCATCCCATCACTATTTTTTAACTGAAATCTCATTGCTATATCCTGAAAAGACCATTCAGAAAGTTAAGCGTAAATAGAGCCACGCTTGCTCGAAAAAAAACCACAACCACCACTAAAAACCCAAGCCACTTACCGTTCTACAATGGATTCCCCTTTTGCTAATTTAGGTAGCCGACCCTCCAAGCCCATGGCATGACGCATCACTTTATGCCGCGCAGGAGTAAAGCGGTCAGCAAACCCCAAACCAACATTACGCAACAACCGCAACGGTGCTATTTGATTACTGAAAACCCGATAAAATACTTCCATCACATTCATCATTTTCAGATTCTCACCACGACGCAAATCTTCATAACGTTGCAAAACCCTTAACGAAGCAATATCCTGATCGTTATGATGACCGGCAACCAAGACCTCTGCCAGCGTTGCCGCATCGAGTAATCCGATATTGACACCTTGCCCAGCAAGGGGATTAATCATATGCGCAGCATCACCCACCAGCGCCACCCCCGTCTTAACATAACTTAATGCATGCTGGCGTTTAAGTGGAAAACTAGCAACCCCTAAAATCTGACCGACAGACCCTAAGCAGTCAGGAAAATTTGCAAGTAACTCAGCCAATAATAAGGGTTTAGGCAAGGCCTTAAGACGCCGAACTTCATCCGGGGAGTTATACCAAACAACCGATCCAAAACGTCCGGTCAATGGCAGGAAAGCCTGCGGCCCACTGGGAACAAAACGTTGCCAAGTAATATCTTGCTGTTCATAGTCTGTTTCAATATAAATAACCAGCGCATGCTGTGCATAATCCCAACTATTAACCCCTAAACCAACGGTTTGCCTGACCCTTGAATTACCCCCATCTGCCGCAACCAACAGCCTTGTTTTAAATTGCCGCCCACTTTCCAACTCAATGGTCGTTAAACCCGAACCATAATCGATCTTGGCAATCCTATCCGGGCATATCAACTCAACATTAGCGAAACCCTGCAACCGCTCCAGCAACGCTAATTGAATGACCCTATTCTCAACAATAAACCCTAATTCAGGCTGATTAATATCTTGACTTCTAAACTCGGGACCGTCATTTAACTCCCAAACGCGCATACGTTTATAAGGACAAGCTCGCCGCTCAACAATCCCAGGCCAAACAGCTAATGATTCAAAAATAGCCTGCGAGGCTTTACTTAAAGCTGAAACTCTTAAATCATGCGGCTGATCCAACTTAAAAGCCGCCGGCATTGATTGTTCAATAACACCTACCTTTAACGAGGTATCGCCTAACGCACAACCGACCGTTGCACCCACCATGCCGCCACCCACAACAATGACATCAAATTGTTTGTCCATAAATACTCTTAAAAATGATCAATTAACATCGAATGTTTTTCTTTTTGCCCCACAGCAGCCTTTTTTCGACAACGTGAACCCTGTCATTTCGAAAAAACCCTCACCACCCCCTCAGTATCGCCTTAACCACCGCCAATAATTACTCAAGAGGTTAATTTAATAGGGTAAACCTAAAAACACAGCACCCACAAAGAGAGAACCCAGCCGACACTAGCCTTGCTTTACTAATCTCTTTTTTTTATAATTACAGGGCTAATTTGTGACGTATGTGATTTTATCTCATTCATCACATCAAATGATAAAAATATGCCAAAGCATTAAATTTCGCAATATTATCGGCACTACTAACGGGGTTTTATTCATTGCCCTGTTAATAGTGTCTGCATCTGAACTGCAGTATAGCAAAAACTGTACAGATCAGCATTCCTGAAACCTACACTACATATTGTAGCGGGTTTTAGCTCGAAATCATTGTTAGGTAATTAAATTAGGTGGTTCAAACATGTCCGTTAAAACATATAAAAAACCTCATAAACAAGGTTTATATGACCCTGCAAATGAAAAAGACAGCTGCGGCGTAGGCTTTATTGCCCACGTTAAAGGTCATCGCTCACATAAAATAATTCAAGATGCAGGTATTGCTCTTGAAGCCATGACTCATCGCGGTGCGTGCGGTTGTGAAGCTAATACAGGCGACGGCGCTGGCATCATGACTGCCTTACCCCATGATTTTTTCACCAAAGTTGCGTTAACAGACTTAGCTGTAACACTCCCAACCCCCGGACACTATGCCGCAGGTTTGGTTTTCTTACCGCAAGATGCCACCGAAAGGAAACAATGCAAAACTGTTGTTGAAGACTTTATTCGCCAACAAAACCAACAACTTATTGGATGGCGACCGGTCCCTGTTGACGCCGATGCCGCCGATATTGGCCCCTCCGCACGGGCAACAGAGCCCGTTATTGAACAGCTCTTTATCGCAGCCTCAGACGGTTTTAGCGACGACAGTTTTGAAAGACAACTTTATTTAATCAGAAAGCAAGCCACAAAGGTCATCCGTAATGACACTACACTGGCACAACACGCCATGTTCTACGTGTGCAGTTTGTCGACTAAAGTCATTATCTACAAAGGTCAATTAATGCCCGAACAAGTCATGAAATATTTTCCTGACTTAAATGATCCTGACTTCACCTCCCATTTGGCCATGGTTCACTCGCGCTTCAGCACCAACACCTTCCCGTCATGGGATCGGGCTCAACCTAATCGCTTTATGAGCCATAATGGTGAAATCAACACTTTACGAGGCAACCAAAACTGGATGCGTGCTCGAGAAGGCATGCTTAGCAGTGCTCTGTTTGATGATGAACTGACAAAAATTCTGCCGGTTGTCGAGCCTGATTGCTCAGACTCCGGCACCTTTGACAATGTCCTTGAATTTTTGTTAATGAGCGGTCGAACACTCCAGGAAGCCGTCATGATGATGGTCCCTGAGGCCTGGCAGAACCATGAGACCATGTCTGAAGAAAAGCGCGCTTTTTACGAATTTAATTCTGCTGTGATGGAACCTTGGGATGGTCCAGCCTCTATCGTATTTACCGATGGTAAATACATCGGCGCAGTGCTTGACCGTAATGGCCTACGTCCTAGCCGTTACTACCTGACGCATGACGACCATGTCATAATGGCCTCTGAAGTCGGTGTCGTACAGGTTGAACCTGAAAATGTTAAGTACAAAGGCCGGTTGCAACCAGGTCGTATGTTTTTAGTTGATTTTGAACAGGGTCGATTAATTCCTGATGAAGAACTAAAGTCATCTTTTGCCGCAAAACGTCCCTATGGTGACTGGCTTAATCAGCACCGTCTGCAACTGAGTGATCTCAATATAAACCCTGACAATCAGTCTTTCGAGCCTGATACTCTCATGGCGAGAATGCAAGCC
>ENA-ORXI01000261-ORXI01000261.1-sediment-metagenome-genome-assembly--contig:-NODE-261-length-42688-cov-3.479430_pt1 | contig 42688 bp, 45 predicted proteins | sample MGYA00237861_ERZ511468 | MGnify/ENA primary metagenome ERZ511468 (study PRJEB26299, sample SAMN06266213) | sediment metagenome | isolation source: Hudson Canyon methane seep mesocosm | place: USA:Hudson... | reverse complement strand
AATCTGCAGTCCAACCACTACCCATAGGATAGGTGAAAGGGCGAGTATAAACATTCCTATAATAATAATGCCCGGTACGAGCGAGAGCGTGACAGATAATCCATATCGTTTAGCTAGACGACTGGTACCAAACATGGCGGTAAAAACAGCCAGGACATTGGTCGCCAAATCTATTCCAGCCCAGATTTGCGTTCGTGTGTCTGCATCAATATCGGTCAGGATGTTCTTGATTGCGAAATAGATAAAAGTACTCATGCCTGAGTAAAGAACAATGAACATGCCAATCCCAAAGAGAATGTTTTTCGATAAAGGAGTTCGTAGGAATTCAACAAAACCATCTAGAAAATTACCTGACATTGAGGTCTCGTTATATTCAGATGATGTCGTGTTTTCTAAATCGGTCTCTTTGATCCTGCTGAGATAAATCGCAATGGTCATTGGGATTAATAGCATTACAGCTGAGATTAGAACCAGGATGTCTGAACCAACTTGTCCGGCAAATAAAAAGGCAATAGTGGGCCCAAAGATGGCGCCAAGGCTGCTGCCGGATGCAATAAACCCAAAGAGTCGCTTGGCTTGTGTTTTCGAATATGTATCCGCCATAAAACTCCAAAACACGGAGATATTTAATAAACTAAAAACACTGACCCATACATAGAAAACCTGATTAAGCCTGTTCATGTCTGGGAAAACATTGATCAGAATAAATAACAGTAAGAATGTTGCAGCAAAAAAGCCGTAGACGCCTGGCACTAAGTATTTGAATTTTATCTTAGAGCAAATATACCCGTAGAAGGAGACTACGAAAAAACTAATAATAAAGGTAAAGGTCCATATGGTACTAAGCTCAGCGTCGCTCCAGTCACTCGACATCCCGTCTCTAACCGGTCTGATGATGTAATAGGAAGCGAGACATGAGAAGACAAAAGCAAACGAGAGCAGCACCGCTCGAATCTCATTAGTTTCAATTTTTGCAGCCTTGTTAATGAGTCTTTTTAGAAGGTTCATAAGTTATCCTTTTAATAAATCAAGTATCGGCAGTGTTCCATTTTTAACAAACTCTAGAAATGCTCCGCCGCCCGTTGATATATAACTGATTGAATCAGTGATTTGATATTTTTCCACAACTGCCACGGTATCGCCACCACCAACAATCTTAAAACCTGGGTTAGACTCAATGGCAGCTGATAGAAAGCGAGTGCCTTCACTGAATTGCTCAAACTCAAACACACCAAGCGGTCCGTTCCAAATAATTGTTTTACATTGATCGATAATGTTTTTATAGAGCCTTGCAGTCTCAGGGCCAATATCAAGAATCATGTCATCATCTGCTACGTCATCTATGGTTTTAATATTTGCCTCAGCATCGCTTGAGAATTCTTTAGCAGTAATCACATCAACAGGCAAAGGCACGTTCACACCCTCAAGATTAAGGATTTGGTTAGCCGGATCTACCATGTCCGATTCTACTAAGGATTGTCCGATGTTTTCACCTGATGCCAATAAGAAAGTATTCGCAATCCCACCACCGACAATAATGTGGTCACAAATCTTAGCCAAAGACTCAATGACCCCTAATTTCGATGAAACTTTAGCCCCGCCAATAATGGCCACAAGAGGTTTTTCTGGGTCAGATAACCCTTGATTCAACGACTCAATTTCTTTGCTCATTAAAGGCCCAATACAGGCTTGGGGTGCAAATTGTGCTGCCCCATAGGTGCTGGCGTGTTGACGATGTGAGGCACCAAAGGCGTCCATCACAAAGACATCACAAAGACTCGCTATTTGTTGTGATAATGCGTCATCGTTGGTTGTTTCCCCAATGTGATAACGGGTGTTTTCACAGAGAATAATTTCATCATCACTGTGCTCAATACCATCCAACCAATCGGTCAAAAAACGCACCGGTCTACCGATTAACTCTTGCAACTTAAGCGCCACGGGTTCCAAGCTGTATGAGCCGTCCAGTGCAGCGGGGTCAGGTCGTCCTAAATGAGACAGTAGCGCCACTTTAGCGCCTTTTTCCAAGGCCATTTTAATGGTGGGTATTGCTGCTTGGATACGAGCCTCACTGGTGATAACCCCATCATCGATAGGAACATTTAGATCCAGACGAATTAAGGTTCGCAGACCCTGCAGATCAATATTCTGCATCACTGGGATATGCGGTGGCATAAATCAGATCCTAGTCGGCATTCATTAATGCCAAGGTGGTGTCTAACATACGATTAGAAAACCCCCACTCATTGTCATACCAGGAACAGACTTTGACCAATGTGCCTTCTTGCACTTTAGTCAAGGTCGCATCAAAGTTAGACGAAGCCGGGTTGTGATTAAAATCAATTGAAACCAATGGCCCATCGCTATAATCCAAGACGCCTTTAAGATCACCGGAAGATGCTGCTTTAACCACACCATTAACTTCTTCGATCGAAGTGGGCTTTGAGGCAATAAAACTTAAATCAACCAATGACACATTAATGGTTGGTACCCTTATGGAAAAACCGTCCAACTTACCTTGGAGTTCGGGTAAGACCAGACCGACTGCTGAAGCCGCACCGGTTTTCGTGGGAATCATTGATTGTGTTGCTGATCGAGCTCGTCTTAAATCTTTATGGAACACATCGGTTAATACTTGATCATTGGTGTAAGCATGAATAGTGGTCATAATGCCACTCTCCAAACCTATCGCTTCATGTATTGGTTTGACCAGTGGTGCTAAACAATTGGTGGTGCACGATGCGTTAGAAATAATCTGATCGTCTTTGGATAAGATGTTGTGATTGACTCCGTAGACTATCGTTGCATCCACTTCTGATCCAGCTGGAGCTGAGATAATCACTTTTTTCGCCCCCGCAGTAAGATGTTTGCCAGCCAGTTCTTTAGTTCTAAAAAACCCTGTGCATTCAAGCACCGCTTCAACACCTAAATCAGCCCACGGTAATTGTTCAGGGTCGCGCTCTGCAAAGACTTTAATTTCTTTGCCATCAATGATTAAGGCGTCGTCTTTGGCCTCAACGTCAAACGGAAAAATCCCGTGAGCTGAGTCGTATTGGGTTAAATACGCATTGCTCTCAGCATCGCCTAAATCATTGATTGCGACAATCTCAAGTTCATTAGTGCGATGGCTTTCAAACAGAGCCTTTAATATGTTTCTACCGATTCTGCCGTAACCGTTTATTGCAATCTTTACTGCCATTAGATACTCCTTTAATTACCTTTTGATCATTGCGATCAGTTCATGGAAGACATTGTCATCCGAAAACCCATAATATTCAAATAACTCAGGTGCTGGCGCTGATTTACCGAATGAATTCATACCAATCACCACCCCTTTTGATCCGGTGTAACCCTTCCAGGCTGCAGCCATTGACGCTTCAATAACCATCACTTTCTCAAACCCTGCTGGAATCACGCTGTCTTGGTAATCCGATGATTGCTCCTCGAATAAGTCTAAACAGGGCATTGACACCACCCTGACACCCAGCCCTTCTGCTGCTGCTTTTTTTGCTGCGTTCATGGCGTATTGAACCTCTGAACCAGTGGCCATAATCACAGCTTCCAAGTTTTCTGTTTCACGGGATAGAACGTAACCGCCTTTCTCAATGGCTTCAATGGTGTCAGAGTCACGATCATGTTGAGGAAGCGCTTGACGTGTCAGCACCAAAGCCGTGGGGGTATTTCTTTTTTGAATGGAAAGTTTCCAGGCAATCGCTGTCTCCATGGTGTCACATGGACGCCAAACGTTAACGCCAGGAATCAATCTTAAGCTCGGGACGTGTTCAATGGCCTGATGGGTTGGGCCGTCTTCGCCTAAACCAATTGAGTCATGGGTTAACACATGAATCACTCCCAGTTTCATCATGGCAGCCATGCGTATGGCATTTCTAGAGTAATCGCTGAAGGTCAGAAAAGTGCCTGCGTAAGGAATGAGCCCACCATAGAGGGCCATGCCATTCATCATCGCTGCCATGCCAAATTCTCTAACACCATAGAAAACATAATCACCGTTTGCATCTGATGCGGTAATGGCCTTGGAGTTCTTATGAAACGTGCAGACAGAACCGGTCAAATCAGCTGAGCCACCAATGAGTTCTGGAAAATCATCTGTTAAGGCGTTCAAGGCAATAAGTGATGATTTTCTGGTGGCAACCTTATCCGCATTTTGTTGTAACTCGGTCATTAAATGATTCAGACCCTGAAAACGATCATTGGGAATGTTATCCGTTAATCTGGCGTTCAAATCTGTGGCTAGTTGAGGGTGTTGTGTTGAGTATTTATTGAATAGATCATTCCAATGATTCTCTGCTTGTTGCCCTTTTGCTGTTGCGTCCCATGCGTCTTTAATGTCATCTGGAATGTCGAACGGGGCATGGTCCCAACCCAGTTCTTTACGTACCAACTCTAATTCGTCATCACCCAAAGGTGCGCCGTGAGTATCAGCGGTGCCGCCTTTATTTGGGGATCCATAACCGATGATGGTCTTACAGGCCAATATTGAGGGTTTATCCGTTTGTTGCTGAGCTTCGGTAATGGCTGCAGATATGGCTTTGGGGTCATGGCCGTCAATGGAGTCGATGACATGCCAGCCATAAGCATCAAAACGTTTAGCTACATCCTCAGTAAACCAAGCATCAACGGCACCATCAATGGAAATTCCATTGTCATCATAGAAACAAATGAGCTTGCCTAATTTGAGAGTGCCCGCAAAGGAACAGGCTTCATGGGAGACTCCCTCCATTAAACACCCGTCACCAGTAAACACATAGGTGTAATGATCGATAATATTTAAATCTTTTTGATTGTATTTTGATCCGAGGGTTTTTTCAGCTAAAGCCATGCCTGCTGCATTGGCTATCCCTTGGCCTAATGGTCCGGTTGTGGTCTCAATGCCAATCGCTCGATCAAATTCTGGGTGACCTGCAGTGTGAGAATCAAATTGTCGAAAGGCTTTCAAATCATCAATTGATAAATCGTATCCTGATAGATGCAATAAGGAATATAACAACATAGACCCGTGCCCATTGGATAAAACAAAACGATCTCTGTTTAACCAATTGGGGTTATTCGGATTATGACTGAGAAAATCATTCCATAAGACTTCGGCAATATCCGCCATACCCATAGGCATCCCTGGATGCCCTGAATTAGCCCTTTGAACTGCGTCCGCAGAGAGCATTCGAATGGCATTGGCTAATTGTTTCTTTTCGATGATCGAATCCTAAACAAGGAAATAAAAAATCATGTTAAAAATATAAATCGATCATTATTTTCTCGCAGAGTAGAGTCACTCGCAAGAAGTTTCGTGTAAAAAATCCTATTTATCTTGAAGGATTATCTTATATAATCAATTTTCTAAAATTTATCGGAGAAATAAAATTGAGTAATTCTTCTTATTTAATGACTTCTGAATCTGTTGGAGAAGGTCATCCTGATAAAATGGCTGATCAAATTTCAGACGCCATTTTGGACGCCATCATTGAACAGGATAAAGGATGTAGAGTTGCAGTTGAAACTCTCGTTAAAACTGGTTTAGTGGTTCTAGCAGGTGAAATTACTACATCAGCAGAGGTAGATTATGAAGCGATTGCTAGAAAAACCATAAAAAGAATTGGTTATGACAATGCCGAATTAGGATTTGATGATCAAAGTTGTGAGGTCTTATCAGCCATTAGTCAGCAATCTCCTGATATTGCAATGGGGGTTGATCGTGAAGATCAAAAACAGCAAGGTGCTGGGGATCAAGGCCTGATGTTTGGCTATGCAACTAGGGAAACTAAAGAACTCATGCCCGCAACCATTCAGCTCTCACATCAATTGGTTAAACAACAATCCGAAGTCAGAAAAAGCGGTGAGCTTGATTGGCTCAGACCAGATGCAAAGAGTCAAGTCACTATCAGATTTAATGATGGTAAGCCCAATTTTATAGACACTGTGGTGTTATCAACTCAACATGATGATGATGTCAGTATGGATGAAATAAGAAAAGGTGTTATGGATCATATCATCATCCCGACACTCCCATCAGATCTCATTAATGATCAAACACAATATCTCATTAATCCAACTGGTAACTTTATCATTGGAGGTCCTGTTGGAGATTGTGGTTTAACAGGTAGGAAAATAATTGTGGATACCTATGGTGGCATGGCACGTCATGGTGGTGGTGCTTTCTCTGGTAAAGACCCCTCAAAGGTTGACCGTTCAGCAGCTTATGCTGCTCGATATGTTGCCAAAAATGTTGTGGCTGCAGGCCTTGCTGATCGCTGTGAAATTCAAGTTTCTTATGCTATCGGTGTTGCTAAACCAACATCAGTTAGAATCATAACATTTGACACTAATACCATTAGTGAAGAAAAAATTATGGAGCTGGTTGATGCTAACTTTGACCTAACGCCTTATGGCATTATGAGTATGCTCGATCTATTACAACCGATCTATGAAAAATCTGCAGCTTATGGGCACTTTGGAAGAGAGAATCAAGGCTTCCCATGGGAGAACACAGACAAAGCTGAAGATTTACGAGCACAATCTGGTTTATAATTAACATCACATCATATAGAACAATAGATTAGGTAAATAATATGACAGACAGAGCAGAACAAGCAGAGATTCAAACAAAGGATGATTACAAGGTTGCAGATATTAATCTTGCTGAATGGGGTGAGAAAGAGATAAAAATTGCAGAAACTGAAATGCCAGGATTAATGAGCCTTAGAGAAGAGTTTGCAGATGAGCAGCCATTGAAAGGTGCTCGGATTGCTGGGTGCTTGCATATGACAATACAAACAGCGGTTCTTATTGAAACTCTTATTGAATTGGGAGCTGAAATCAGATGGTCATCATGTAATATATTTTCTACTCAAGACCATGCAGCGGCAGCATTAGCCATTAAAGGCATTCCTATTTTCGCCTGGAAAGGTGAAACAGAAGAAGAAGCCTGGTGGTGTATTGAGCAAACTATCCATGGTCCAAATGGTTGGACGCCTAATATGATCCTTGATGATGGCGGTGACTTGACGAAGCTAATGCATGAAAAATATCCAGAAATGATGAAAGATATTAAAGGACTGTCAGAAGAAACCACAACCGGTGTTAAAAGACTGTATGACATGGTTAAAGATTCATCACTGTTATGCCCTGCTTTCAATGTGAATGACTCTGTTACTAAATCTAAATTTGACAACCTCTATGGTTGCAGGGAATCATTGGTCGATGGTATTAAAAGAGCCACTGATGTCATGGTTGCTGGCAAAGTTGCAGTGGTTGCTGGATATGGAGATGTTGGTAAAGGTTCAGCTCAAAGCTTAAGTGCCCTTGGAGCCATTGTTTTAATAACTGAAATTGATCCAATTTGTGCCTTACAAGCTGCTATGGAAGGTTATAGAGTGGTGACTATGGATGAGGCTTGCTCAGAAGCTGATATCTTCGTAACAGCCACTGGTAATTACCATGTTATCAATAAAGAACATCTGGAAAAAATGAAAAATCAAGCCATTGTTTGTAATATCGGTCATTTTGATAATGAAATTGATGTAGCCTCCATGAATGACTATGAGTGGATCAATATAAAACCTGAGGTAGATCATATTGTCTTTCCTGATGGAAAAAGAATTATCCTGCTTGCTGAGGGAAGATTAGTTAACTTAGGTTGTGCAACTGGTCACCCTAGTTTTGTAATGTCTAATTCATTTACTAATCAAACGTTAGCACAAATTGAACTTTGGAATAACTCAGAAAAATATGACAATGATGTGTATGTTCTTCCCAAAATTTTGGATGAAAAAGTGGCGAGACTTCATTTGGAGAAAATTGGTGTCAAGTTAACCAAACTCACTAAAGAACAATCTGAGTACCTCGGTATTGATGAAGACGGCCCTTATAAACCAGAGATCTATAGATATTAAACAATAGTAATTTATTGTTGAGAGTTTTCTCTTATCATTTTTATTAAAGGTTCAAGGAAATTAAGTCTAATAATTGGATCATCTATCTCTAAGCACTTTTGTTTATCTTCGAGTTTTAATGGCAAGATTTCTGCAAATCTAAAGCTTACCCAGGAGGCACTATCAAATTTCTTTTCATCATCATTATAAAGATTGATGTCGTCTAGAATTGCCTTTAATAAACTTATGAGATAAGAAAAATTCTCAGTTGGTTTGAATTCCCCCTCTTTATCTATTCTTTCTATTTGACCTATATTTAACCCATCGTCCTGTTTAGTCATTGTTAACAATTTAAATTTCTGTGAACCCATGGTGGTTAATCCCAATAACCCATCATTTCCTTGATTCCAATCAACGATCTTAGCCATGGTGCCGACATTGTAGGTTTCAAACATTTTTGGTTGATTGGTCTCACGACTCAATATAATGCCGAACTCGCTGTTTTCCCGCATGCACTGACTGACCATGTCTAGGTATCTTGGTTCAAATATTCTCAATGGCAATCTCGACTCAGGAAAGAGGATTGTCCTTAGGGGAAATATTGGGGCATTCTCTATTTCTGTCATGGTTTCTATGAGTCAAAGATGTCTATAAGTGCTTCCCTAATTGGCACAGAGCTTCTGTTTGTCATTATGAGAATGATATCGCCGGGTTTAACTTTTCCATTTAACTCTTCACTTAATGCCTCATGATTATTAACAATAGAAACATTCTTCTTAGAGGCAAATTGATTTTCAATATCCCATTTGATGTCTTTGTCATTAATAATCCATGCAAAATCAGCTTCATCAAATGAATCAAGTAATTCTGCTTTTAAAGCCCCTTTTTTCATGGTGTTACAAGCAAGTTCAGTAATAGTAAACACGGATGATTCTTGAAATTTTGCTTGTAGCGAATGGATAGAAGCTTTTATTGAAGTTGGGTGATGTGCAAAATCATCATAAATTTGAACACCGGAAAACTCACCTAAGAACTCTAATCTTCTTTTAACACCTGGAAATCGCTCAATGCTCTCAAGCATTTGGCTCTCATCAATGTCAACTAAAGATAAAGTCGCAGCGGCAGCCAGGATATTCATCATGTTGTGATCCCCTATGATTTGAGGGTTAATTTGCGCAACCGTTGCTTTTTCATGTAACAGTCTAATCGAACCATGGGTATCCGCATTAGCTGACCAATTAAATTGTTCTGACTGACCAAATAAGATTCTCTCTGACCAGACTCCCTGATGAAATAGTTTATTAATATTTTTATCTTCGCCGTTGGCAATAATTTTAGTGTCTGATGGTAGCGTCCTAAGCAATTGATGAAATTGCCATAAAATTTGATCTAAATCTTTAAATATATCTGCATGATCAAACTCAATATTATTGAGGACTAAGAAATTTGGATGATAATGAATAAACTTAGACCGTTTATCAAAAAAAGCAGTGTCATACTCATCAGCCTCTATTATGAAGTAAGAATTAGAACCAATGCTTGCAGACGTATTAAACCCTATGGGAACTCCGCCAATTAAATAACCAGGATCTAATCCTAAGTCCTTTAATATAAATGCAATTAAACTTGATGTTGTGGTTTTCCCGTGTGTTCCTGAAACTGCAATGACTGTTCGATCCCTTAAGATATTCTCACCTAGCCACTGAGGTCCAGATGTAAAAGGAATATTTGAATTCAGCATGGTTTCTATAATTGGCATACCTCTTGACATCACATTACCGACCACAATTAAATCAGGATTTAATTTGAGTTGTTCAGGGTCATAGTTTGGTATCACTTCAATGCCAAGGTGATCTAATTGATCACTAATCGGTGGATAACAATGAAGATCTGAACCGGTTACCTCAAACCCAGATTCTTTGGCTAAAGCAGCTAAGCTCCCCATGAATGTTCCACTGATGCCTAAAATATGGATATGCATAAGAATGGACCTATAAACCTAGGACTAATGATTGAATAAGAAAATTGACCATGATGTATGCAATCGCAACTAACATGGAATAAGTTGGCTTAGACATCACCTTTGAGAAAATATGAGCCATAATAATGATTGACCATATAGCCACCAATAAAAAAGAGAAGGTTAACCAGACGGGTATTTGAAGCTCATCCATCATTTCAACACTCTGCATGTAGTTGGAAAATTCAATAATTAAGGGGCTAGCAATAATATTAAAGATGCCACCTGTTCCAAACAATGCTATTAATGATCTTCTAAAGTATGACTGTGTGGCAAAGAACTCCACCAACAGTCTTAACCAGACTGCTAAAAAGACTGCATCAATAACAAATGACATTAGAAACATATCAATGGAATCTGAAACTTTTATCCCGGAAATTAATTGGGTAAGAAAATAAAAAACAAACACCAAGCCCAGAAAAAAATTTGAGTCAGGCAAGGTTTCCTGGCCTGATCTTTTCAGCATGATATTCCAAAAGGCAGTTAATAATTTAATCATAAACAACTAATTCTATTATAATTCAAAGCATAAGATACCTAATTCATGAGAGAAAAAAAGAAAGCCTTCAAATTTATTGATTCACAAAAGTCATTGGATGAATTGGTTTCTGCATTAGAGCATGAAAAGACCATTGGTATTGACACTGAATTTGTCAGAACTCGAACTTATTTTCCAAAACTCTGTCTGATACAGATTGCTTCAACTAATACAAAGAGTTGCATAGATTGTCTTGCAGACCTTGATATGTCTAAACTATGGTCACTTATCTATTCTCAAGATATTGAGAAAATTCTTCATTCTGGATCACAAGACCTAGAAATTTTTTACATGATCAATAAAACCCTGCCCAGTAATATGTTTGATACCCAAATAGCTGCGTCGCTTCTTGGTTACCCTATGCAAATCGGAATAAAAAATCTTCTCATGGAAGAGTTGGGTATTAGTATCTCTAAATCGGAAACCAGAAGTGATTGGAGCAAAAGGCCATTAGATAAAAAACAAATTATCTATGCCATAGAAGATATTGCTTACCTATTAAGACTTGGTGCATCGTTAAAGAAAAAATTAAAAGCGAAAAAAAGACTGCATTGGAGTAATGAAGATTGTAAAGGCATGTTGAAATTAAAAACTGGTCTGATGGATCAAGGCAATGTTTGGAAAAAGATCCCAGGGATAAAAAAACTCAACTTACATGAGAGCTATGTTGCCATTAATCTAGCTAATTGGAGAGAGGCAGCAGCGGCAAAAAAAAATATTCCAAGAAAATGGTTGATGGAAGACTCAGACCTGATAAAACTTTCAACAATAAATATCAACTCTCTTAAAACCATAGATTTAAATTGGCTTATTGGAAAAAATTTCAATGATCAGGATATAGATGCGATTGAGAAGTTAATAAAAAATCCTGAGAAAAATATAACAACAATTCACAACAGCAGAAAAAAAGGGCGTAACTATTACGAGAAGAACAATAAATTAATACAGCAGATAACCAAGGAAGTAATTAAAAAATCTAGGGAGATGGGGATAGCTCAAGAAGTCTTGGCTACAAAAAAAGACGTTATTGGTCTTGTCAATGAAGAGGAGAGTCGCCTTACTTCTGGGTGGAGAAAGTCTATATTAGGGGGAGAACTTCAACAATTAATTTCTTCAAGTCAGTGACTAATTAACCTGGGATAAAAGCCTGGAATAAACTTCATCAATGGCTCCTTCGCCATCAATAACTTTTAAAATTCCCATCTCACTATAAAATTTAATCATAGGTTCGGTTTGTTCTTTATAGACTTCGATTCGTTTTGTAATTGATTCAATATGATCGTCATCCCTTTGAATTAATTCACCTCCAGAATTGGTACAAGCATCTAACTCGTCTTGGCTAGAAAAATAGATGTTTAACGTCTGTCCTGTCAGCGAACAAGTTCTGCGTCCTGAAAGTCGCTTAATTAAAACCTCTGGATCCACATCAATAAGGATAGTGTGCTGCAAAGGGCGGTCAATTGAGTCCAAGAGAATGCTGAGAGATTTTGCCTGATTAATATTTCTAGGGTAACCGTCTAAGAGATACCCTTTCTGGTCTTCTATGTCTTTTAAAGAACTAGCGATAAGATCTAAAACAATTTCGTCTGACACTAAATTTCCTCTTGCCATGATCTCTTCGACTGTTTTGCCTATTGTTGTTCCTTGCTCAACTGCTTCTCGGAGAAGAACACCTGTTGAGATTTGGGGACAACCATAATCCCTCATTAAGTTTTCTGCCTGAGTTCCTTTTCCTGAACCTGGAGCACCTAATAAAATTATTCTCATTACAGTTGCCTAACTTGAATTACGCTTTAATTAATAAAGATTTATGGTATTAAAAACTAGAATCAATAGCTATCATATGTAAATTCAAAAATTTTGGAAGAAGTATGACATTAAAAAATGTTTTTTATGCTCAATCAGGGGGAGTAACGGCTGTCATAAATGCTAGTGCCGCTGGTGTAATCCAAACTGCTCGTAAATACCCTAAAAAAATAGGTAAGGTGTTTGCTGGAAAGAACGGGATATTAGGGGCACTTGAAGAAAATCTAATTGACACCAGTTTTGAGTCAGACAAACAAATTAACCTCCTAAAATATACCCCGGGTGGTGCTTTTGGCTCTGCCAGATATAAATTGAAGGGCCTTAAAGAAAATAAGCGAGAATACGAAAGACTCATAGAAGTTTTTAAGGCTCATAATATTGGTTACTTCTTTTATAACGGTGGCGGTGATTCTATGGACACCGCACATAAAGTGTCTGAAATGGGTACAAAAATGAACTTTCCTATTGCCGCCATCGGGATTCCTAAAACGGTTGATAATGATCTTCCAATCACAGATACCTGCCCTGGATTTGGCTCAGTGGCAAAATACATTGCTGTTTCCACACATGAAGCGAGTTTGGATGTCTTGTCTATGGCTGAGACTTCCACAAAAGTATTTATATTAGAAGTTATGGGTCGTCATGCAGGCTGGATTGCAGCTGCTTCCGGGCTTATAGCATCTAAGAGGAATGATCCGCCTCATATTATTTTATTTCCCGAGATACCCTTTGATAAAAAAGATTTTTTAAAGCGTGTGGATGCCTCCGTCAAGAAGAATGGCTATTGTGTAATCGTCGCTAGCGAAGGTGCAAGATATAAAAATGGAAGATTTTTAGCTGATGCTGGAACTAAAGACTCTTTTGGTCATAAGCAGCTTGGTGGTGTCGCCCCTATACTTGCCTTAATGATTAAAGAGGCTTTGGGCTATAAATATCATTATGCAATTGCTGATTACCTCCAAAGATCAGCAAGACATCTAGCTTCTGAGACAGATTTGAGGCAAGCCTATGCTGTTGGTGAAGCAGCAGTAAAAATGGCAATCAAAGGTCAGAAATCAAAAATGATTACCATAGATCGGCTATCAGATAAGCCTTATAAATGGAAAGTAGGGTCAACCGCACTATCCAAAGTTGCTAATAATGAAAAAATGATGCCAAGAAAATTTATTACTAACAATGGATACGGCATCACAAATGCCTGCAAAACTTACATGGGACCTTTAATTAAAGGTGAAGGCTATCCTTTCTATAAAAATGGCCTTCCCGTGTTTGCTCAGTTGAAAAATAAATTAGTCGAAAAGAGGCTAAAAACAAAATTTATGGTATGATCCTCAAAATTTTTTATCACATTAAAACAGCAAAATAACACTAATGAAATTTAGGAGTACACAATGAGTGAAACCATAGTGCTTTGGGGAGCATTAACTGCTTCAGTAACTGCAATTGTTGTCGGAATTATTTTCTCAATGGAAATATTAAAAGAATCTGATGGCAATGAGAGAATGAGAGAAATAGCTGGCGCCATTCAAGAAGGAGCGACAGCGTATTTAAATCGCCAATACTTAACCATAGCTATTGTGGGTCTATTGATCTTTATCCTTTTGGGAATAAGCGTTGGCTGGTTAAGTGCAATAGGTTTTCTGGTTGGTGCAATTTTCTCAGGGCTGGCTGGATACATTGGGATGAATATCTCTGTCAGAGCTAATGTGAGAACAGCTCAAGCTGCTCACAATGGTATGAACGCGGCGCTTTCAATGGCTTTTAAAGGTGGAGCAGTAACAGGGCTCTTGGTTGTTGGTCTAGGCTTGCTGGGTATAAGTGGCTATTACTTTGTGCTTAGATCTGGTCTAAATATTTCACCTGATGACAGTCTTCATGCACTCATAGGGCTTGCATTTGGAGGATCACTTATTTCAATATTTGCACGTTTAGGAGGAGGTATTTTCACTAAAGGTGCTGATGTTGGTGCTGACTTAGTCGGTAAAATTGAAGCCGGCATACCTGAAGATGACCCAAGAAATCCAGCAGTAATTGCAGACAACGTTGGTGACAATGTTGGCGATTGTGCTGGAATGGCTGCAGACCTTTTTGAAACCTATGCGGTAACTATCATTGCTACGATGCTCTTAGGAGGTCTGGTTTTTTCGGGTGAGCAAGCTAATAATGCGATTCTTTATCCATTGGTTCTCGGTTCGGTCTCTATCATTGCCTCAATCATTGGTATGTTTTTTGTTAAATTAAAAGAAGGCGGCACAATCATGGGTGCCCTTTACAAAGGTGTCATCATTTCAGGAGTTATTGCAGCAATAGCGTTTTATCCGGTTACCGATATGATGAATATGGGAATCAATCTTTGGTATTCAGCCCTGATAGGTCTCGCACTAACTGCTTTTATGGTTGTGGTTACTGAATACTATACGAGCACTGATTATAGCCCGGTAAGAAAAATTGCAGAGGCTTCAACAACAGGTCATGCCACTAACATTATTGCAGGTTTAGGAGTTTCAATGAAAGCCACTGCACTGCCTGTACTGGCAGTTTGTCTAAGCATCTGGGGATCTTATATGTTAGCAGATCTTTACGGTATCGCCATTGCAGCTACCTCAATGCTTTCATTAACCGGTATGATTGTTGCACTTGATGCGTTTGGACCCATCACTGATAACGCCGGTGGCATAGCTGAAATGGCTGAACTACCTGCGGAAATAAGAGGGATAACTGATCCACTTGATGCTGTAGGCAATACAACCAAAGCTGTAACCAAAGGTTATGCCATCGGCTCAGCAGGTTTAGCTGCATTAGTATTATTTGCTGACTTCACACATAACCTTGCCAGTGAAGGAATAATAGTAACCTTCAGCCTCGATGATCCGGCGGTTATTATAGGTCTCTTTGTTGGTGGTATGGTGCCTTATTTATTCGCAGCTCTAGCTATGGAAGCTGTTGGTAGAGCAGCAGCCTCAGTGGTGACTGAAGTCAGGAGACAATTCAAAGAAATTCCAGGAATTATGGAAGGCACTAACAAGCCTGATTATTCAAAAACTGTAGATCTGCTTACCAAATCTGCAATAAAAGAAATGATTATTCCTTCAATATTGCCAATACTAGTCCCTATCGTCTTAGCTTTATCGATGAACTTTTTGATGCCAGAAGATGGCGGTGTTAGAGCTTTAGGAGGACTGTTGATCGGAACAATTGTCACCGGTATATTTTTAGCTATTTCTATGACCGTTGGTGGCGGAGCCTGGGATAACGCTAAGAAATATGTTGAAGATGGTAATTGTGGAGGTAAGGGTTCTGAAGCACACAATGCATCAATCACTGGAGACACTGTGGGTGATCCATATAAAGATACTGCAGGACCAGCAATTAACCCTTTGATTAAAATAATTAATATTGTGGCCTTATTAATGATTGCTATTTTATAAGTTCATCATTAATTCATAATATTGTTCTTATTGGCGGTTACAATTCGTTACATGATTAGCTTGTTAGGTCATATTGAGAGGGGTATTCTTTGCAAATTCAATCTAAAAAATGTTTTAAAGCGAAACTAGGTACAGTGAAAAAATTTATTTATACAATACTACTCTCCGTTATTTTTATTGATTATGGAAATGGGGCTTCTCTTATCGAAATCTATGAAGAAGCCTTAGTTAATGACCCATTTATTAGAGAAGCTCTAGCTAATAAAGAAGCAGTGATAGAAGTAAAACCTCAGGCTAGAAGTTTTATTCTTCCGAAGCTCACCAGTAGTGCAACCTTTTCAGACAGTGATTCTGATGGTAGCAGCACCTTTCAACAAAAAATAATTAACCCTATTACAGGTGATGAAGCTGTCATCACTAATAACACACAATTCTTACAAGAATCTGAAACTCTTCAATGGGATGTCACCCTTAGTCAAACCCTCTTTGATTATGGAGCTTGGATGAATATGAGAAAAGCCAATAAAACCGTTGCTCAAGCAGAAATTGATTACCTTGCAGCTGAACAAGATCTGATCGTTAGGGTTTCAAATACTTATTTTAATGTGTTAGCTGCTCAAGATACACTTGAGTCAGAACAAGCAGCAAGACGAGCCATAGACAAACAACTGGATCAAGCTCAGACAAGATTTGAAGTTGGTATCATAGCCATCACTGATGTTCAAGAAGCGCAAGCTGCCTATGATCAATCGGTGGCAAATGAAATTACCTCAAAACGAAATTTAGCAACGGCAAAGGAATCTTTACGAGCAATTACTGATAGCTATCCAGGGCAATTAGAAAAACCTGATAATAATCTCCCTCTGATTATGCCGAACCCACAAAGTGAAATGGATTGGGTCAGCACCTCTTTGGAACAGAATCTAAGTTATTTATCAGCTCAGGTTGGTGTGGAAATAGCTAAAAGTGAAATTAAGATTCAACGATCAGGCCATCTACCCACAGTCGGTGTACAGGCTTCTAAAAGAGATACTGATAATGATAGCTTCCGTTCCGATAGTGGCAGTGAATTTAGCCCAGCTGATAGTGAAAATATTAATGAAGGCGTTGGGATTCAACTTAACTTACCCCTTTATAGTGGGGGACAAACAAGCTCAAGGGTAAGACAAGCTGTTGCCAAGCACAGAGCGGCTAAAGAAAAACTTGAACGAGTTGCCAGAGAAACCACAAGGGTTGCGAGAGATTCCTACCTAGGCGTTATATCTGGTATTGCCACGGTTAAAGCTCTCCAACAATCAGTAAAGTCTTCTGCAACTGCATTGCAAGCCACAGAAGCGGGTTATGAAGTAGGCACGAGAACAACTGTTGATGTTTTGGATGCAAGACGGCGACTGTATTCATCACAAAAAAACTTAGCCATTAGTAAATACGACTATTTGACAAATATTATCCAACTAAAACAAGCCGCAGGAACGCTGACCAGAAGCGATCTTGAGCAAATCAATAATTGGTTAAAATAATCCGTTACTAAACCTTAATCAAAGGTTTAATCAATTGCATAATATTATCGATAGCACCCTTATTATCTTGCATTACTTCCAGAGCACCTGACACCATGGTGTCTACTTTGGAACTGTCATCAAAAAGCGTGATGATGGTTTCAGCAAGCTCACTAGAATCATTGATAATAGCTAAACCACCATTGATCATTAATTGAGATGAAATTTCTTCCACATTATGCAAAATCGGCCCTGTTATTACAGGCTTACCTAAACTTGCAGGTTCTAATAAATTATGACCACCAACAGCAAAAAGACTACCGCCTACAAATGCCACATCAGCAGCAGAATAGAAAAAAGGTAAATCTCCTAATGTGTCTATTAATAGAACACTAATCTCTGGATCTAAACTTTCAAATTCTGACCAGAGGGAAGACGTAAGTCCAGAATCAATAATTAATTTATGAACTGCTTTGAAACGCTCTGGTTTTCTTGGTGCTAAAAGTAGAAGACTCTCAGGATAATGCTTTAAAACTTGTTTATGTGATTCTAAAATTAACTCCTCTTCTCCTGGATGTGTACTGCCTCCAATCCAAACTTGCCTGTCTTGAAAATGCTCTAATTTAAAATGATTGGCTTCTTGCAAGGTAGGTTTAGGTGACGAAAAATCAAACTTAATATTTCCAGTAATAAAAGTCCTCTCCTGCTTTGCTCCCAGTTCAAGAAATTTTTTAGCGTCACCTTCTGTCTGTGCGCCAACCACGATCCCTTGGGAAATGGTGTCTTTAAAGAGAGCAAAAAGAATTTTGTAAAGTTGCAATGAACGATCCGATATACAAGCGCTGGCAAGAACCAATGGAATATTATTATGGCCACATCGTTGAAAGATGTTTGGCCAAATTTCAGTTTCAACAACAATTGCAATTTGAGGATTGGCCCAACGAAAAAATCTACTCACAGAACCCTTTAAATCATATGGTAGATAGACGTTGATTACTTCTTCGCCAAAAAGGTCATTGATCAATTTTGAGCCCGTTGGTGTGGTACAAGTAAAGAGGATTTTTTTAGATGGGTAGGCTTTGATTAACTCTCTTACTAAAGGTGAGGCAGCCTTAACCTCTCCGAATGAAACAGCATGCACCCAAATAACTTCCCCCTCAATACCTTTAGGATAGATACCAAATCGTTCACTAACCCTGTAGATATAATTTCTATCTTTAAAAGCTCTTACAATGATATTCAATAAAAGTAATGGAGATATCAAGTAGGTGAAAAAATCATACAAGATTCTCATTATTTTGATTTTGATCATAGGCACATATTATCTTGATCAAGACTATAAACCAATTAAGGATAACCCAAGAGTTATCTCTTATTTATAGTGGTAAAAAAATTACTGGGGTTTAGAAAAAAATAAACTTATTCAGGACGACCGTAATCAACCTTTTTATAATTCACCTTAATCTCTTTGAAGCCTTCGGCAAATTCGTCAACAATTTCGCCTTTGATGCCGTTTCTGATTTGATTAAGCTCTCTGACTTTAATTGCTAAACGACCCACTTCTTCTAGAGGCATATCAACCCCTTTTCTAATATCACCCTCTGTTTCCCAGATTTTGCCATTAATCTCATACATACGATCTATAAAAGTTTGTACTGTGTTTGAGTCAGGTAATTCTTTTTTATAAGCGTCAAGCTCTTTGCTGACATCTTCATCAGTTCGTTCAGATTTTAGAAGCGTTATTGTATAGCGATCAATAATTTCAGAAGTTGGCATTTTCATAGATTAGAACTATCCACACTTAGAATAACCACAATTCAAACAAGTTTCACAGCCATCCATTAGTACCATTGCCACAGTATTACAGTGGCCACAGAGTGTTGATCCATAGGGAAAATCCTTGGCAACAAAGGCATCTGTTTGTTTATTCTGGTTTTCATATTCCTGTCTTTTTTCCTCAATAAGCTTCTTTTGGTGCTCATCTAGAACTTCTTCCGAAATAATGCCTATGGCCTTGAAATGTTGTTCAATGACATATCCTAACTCAGCAATAATAGAAGGCATGAAGCGACCCTCACCTGCAAAATAACCACCCTTTGGGTCAAACACTGCTTTAAGCTCTTCAACTAAAAATGCAACATCACCGCCTTTTCTGAAAACAGACGATAAAACACGAGTGAGTGCCACAATCCATTGATAATGATCCAAGTTCTTGGAGTTAATGAAAATTTCATAGGGTCTATATTTTTCATGTTCAGTGTCTTGATTAAGAACAATGTCATTGATTGTGATGTACATGGCATGATCAGAAACAGGGGGTTTAATTTTATAAGTTGTTCCACGTAACATCTCTGGCCTTTCAAGACGTTCGTGCATTCTTACAACTTTAGCTTCCTTATCCTCTTGCTGTTGTTGTAACTGGTCAGCCTGAGTTTTAGCTTCACGCTGCTCTTGAGTGCTGACTTTGTAACTTACAATTTTACTTTCTATTTTGATTTTACTCATACCTTAAAGTCTAATTAGAATTTGCCGTAGTAGCCCTCTTTAAGGGCGTCAAACAGATTAGCTGCTGAGTGTGTTTCACCGTCATATTCAATCTCTTCATTGCCAGCAACCTCCACTTCTTGGCCGTCTTCAAGGACAAAGGTGTACATTGTTTGCTCTAAATCTTTTTCTTTTACTAGAACCCCTTGAAAAGCCTCTGGATTAAAGCGGAATGTGGTGCAACCTTTTAATCCTTTCTCATGAGCGTAAAGATAAATATCTTTAAATTCCTCAAAAGGAAAATCAGTGGGTACATTGGCTGTTTTAGATATTGAAGAATCTATCCATTTTTGTGATGCACTCTGAACATCAACATGCTGCTTAGGTGTTACATCTTCAGCAGTAATAAAATAGTCTGGCAATGCATTGTCTTCGCCAGATGCAGCATTGATATCGGCTTTTTCGTTTATTTTGTCAATGTATGACAGTAATTCAAACGAATAGACATCAATCTTTTCTTTGGTTTTCTTCTTTTCTCTAATGACATTCCTAAAATAATGATGAGCAAAACTAGGTTCAATACCATTACTCACATTGTTGCCTATAGACAGTGAGATTGTCCCTGTTGGTGCAATAGAAGAATGGTGTGTAAATCGTGCACCTTGTTCAGCAAGCTGTCGGACTAACTCGGGATCTTCTTCAGCAATTTGCTGCATGTAGTGACTATATTTTGCATGCAAAATACTGCCTTTAACATTATCGCCAACCTTAAACCCATCATCCAACATCTCAGGACGTTTTCTTAGCATTTCATTTGTCACTGTAAACTCTTCTTCAAGAATTGGGGCAACACCTTTTTCCTTTGAAAGCTCTAAAGCGGCACGCCAACCTGTGAGAGCTAACTCTTTGCTAACCTTCTCAGTGAATTCCAATGACTCATCTGACCCGTATTTCATTCTAAGCATCGTCATTGCTGAACCCAATCCCAAGAAACCCATCCCATGTCGCCTCTTCCTCATAATTTCATTGCGTTGTTTCTGAATCGGTAGACCGTTTATTTCAACAACATTATCCAGCATTCTAGTAAAAATATTGACAACTTCATTAAAGGTTTCCCAGTCAAAATGAGCTTCATCTGTAAACGGATTTTGTACAAAACGGGTTAGATTAACCGATCCAAGCAAACATGAACCGTATTCGGGCAAGGGTTGTTCTCCACAGGGGTTGGTTGCCCTGATATTTTCTTCAAACCAATTGTTGTTCATTTGATTGACCTTATCAATCAAAATAAACCCTGGTTCTGCATAGTCATATGTTGATGCCATAATTAAATCCCATAATTTTTTGGCTTGAATAACCTTATAGACTTTGCAAGCAACTTGACCTAGATCATTGGTTAGATATCCGTCCTTTTTCACCCAATCTTTCCAGATAATTTTATTGGGGTCATCAAGGTCAATGTCTTTAGACTCAGGTAAGCTAGGATCAAGAGGAAACACTAAATACCATTCAGCATCATCTCTAACTGCTTTCATAAATTCCTCTGTAATCAATAAAGATAAATTGAATTGTCGAAGTCTACCGTCTTCTCTCTTAACCTTAATAAATTCTTCAACATCAGGATGGCTAATATCAAATGTGCCCATTTGAGCCCCTCTTCTCCCACCTGCTGAAGAGACAGTGAAACAAGTTTTATCATAAATATCCATAAAGGATAAAGGGCCTGATGTAAAAGCACCAGCACCGGTTACATATGCTCCCTGAGGCCTTAAAGTTGAGAACTCATAACCAATCCCACAACCCGCCTTCAATGTAAGTCCTGCTTCAGTGACTTTATCAAGTATCCCAACCATAGAATCTTGAATAGATCCAGAAACTGTACAATTTATGGTGGACGTTGCAGGTTTATATTCAGCAGCTCCTGCATTAGACATGATTCGCCCTGCTGGAATAGCACCAGATCTTAATGCCCAAAGAAACTTTTCATTCCATTCATCTTGTTTATCTGATGTTTCAACTTCAGCTACAGCTAAAGCAACTCTTTTGAAGGTGGCATCAATATCATGATCAATTGAGTGTCCTGAAAAATCTTTTAAACGATACTTTTTATCCCAAATATCAACTGATGCAGGCTGATGATCAATATCAAATGTTTTTAATTCTTTGGCTGAAAATGCTGACGACACTTACTGCTTTTCCCCTTATTTCTCTATTTAAACGCAAGTTAAACCATCTAATTTCACAAATTGTCGCAATTTCAATACACAAGATATTGTGTTTAGATGAATATAGATTATTGCCGATTTTAAGATTATGTCAAGGATTTTATAAAACCCACTTATTTAGATAAATATACATATATATCAATACTTTATAACATATTTTGTATGGTTTTATGATTATTTTTATTGAAAATATTTGTTAGTTTTTGACGTTTTTTGACACACAAGATGTTGTGTTCAGGATATCCACCAAAGATTCAGGTTTTATTCACATTTTATTAACATTTAATGGAGATCTATTTATAAAGCCTTCTGTATTTAAAAAAGAATTAATTATGAATATCCTTATTTGGATTACAGAACAGTAAGATTTTAAGGTATTATTGCTCAAATTTTTTCACACTATTTAGGTCTATAAGAAATGTTAAATAAAAAGAGAACCTTAGTTTTGATTAGCTTGTTTTTTGTACTAACTACAGCAACAAGTTTACTATTTGCAGAAACGCAAGCTATTCAAGAAAACACAGCACAAGAAAGATCTACATTAGTTGGACTCTTTTCATTAGCTGATTTGGTTGATAAATCGTCCCCTGCTGTTGTTAGAATTGCGATTAAAGGCAAAGTAAGATCTCAGCAAAATCCATTTTTTGATGACCCATTTTTTGAGCGCTTTTTTGGACAGCCACAAATGCCTAGAGAGAGAGAATTTGGTGGTGGCGGTTCTGGTGTAATTGTTGATGGGAAAAAGGGTTACATCATTACCAATCATCATGTTATTGAAAGAGCTGACGAAATCAAAATCTTTACCAAAGACGGAGAGGAGTATCTGGCTGAAGTCGTCGGTTCAGATCAAGGCACAGATATTGCTGTGTTAAAAATAGAACCTTCAGAAAATCTTCTTCCTATTAGCTTAGGTGATTCTAGTTTACTGAGAGTTGGAGATTTCGCACTTGCGATTGGAGCACCTTTTGGTTTAAGTCAAACAGTTACCTCAGGCATTATCAGTGCATTAGGAAGACCGCAAATGACTTCAGATGGGTTTGGTGAAATGATTCAAACTGATGCAGCTATTAATCCAGGTAATTCTGGTGGTGCACTGGTAGACATTGATGGAAATCTTGTTGGAATTCCTAGTTCAATTTTTACTCGAGGTGGCGGAAATATAGGCATTGGATTTGCTATTCCTGTCAATACAGTTAAAAACATTATGCAACAAATCATTGAATTTGGATCTGTTAGACGAGGGCTATTGGGAGTTATTATTAGTGATGTAACTCAAGAAATTGCTGAACAGTTAGGACTAGATATTTCTAAAGGAGCTCTGATTCAAGAGGTCTCACCTGATTCTGCTGCAGAAGATGCAGGCCTTGAAGCAGGAGATGTTATTGTCGGTGTTAACGAAGCAGAAATAGACAATGCTAGTGAGCTTAGAAATGCCATTGGTTTAAAGCGAAGCGGTGAAAGAATTAAAATCACTGTGATTAGAGACAATAGAGAAATAACAAAGTCTGCAAAATTGGGGGAACTAGTTGCCCTAGAAACAATGAAAGCTGACGAGTTAAACACTCTCTTAGCTGGTGCCGAATTATCTGACTATACCCCTGACGGTTACAGCAAATCGAAAGGTGTGGTCATACTCTCTGTGGAACCCAATAGTAATGCGGATAGAGCTAGGTTAAAGCAAGGTGATATTATTTGGGCGATTGGAAATATGGAGATTTCTAATTTAGATGAATTTCAATCCTTGACAAAGGACAAAGATATTCTGATTCTTAGAGTTAAGAGAAACGGTCGTCAATTGATTATACAAATGAGAAAATAACGACCTAATTGAATAACTACAATGCAAATTTATCTAGTCGGAGGAGCCATCAGAGACCGATTACTCGGTCTTCCAACACCCTATGAACAAGACTGGGTGGTAGTTAATGGAACTCCAGATGAACTGATTAATAAAGGTTACATCAAAGTAGGTAAATCTTTCCCTGTGTTTATTAATCCTGAATCGGGAGAAGAATACGCGCTAGCAAGAACTGAAAGAAAAACGGGTGAAGGCTACCATGGCTTTGAATTTGATGCTGGGCCACATGTCACTCTAGAGGAAGACCTTAGTCGTAGAGATTTGACAATCAATGCCATAGCACAGGATCATGATGGGATTCTTTTTGACCCTTTTAATGGACAAAAAGATATAGAAAATAAAACACTAAGGCATGTCTCAGATGCCTTTCAAGAAGACCCTTTAAGAGTACTGAGAATTGCAAGATTTAAAGCAAAATTGAGCCCACTTGATTTTGTTATAGCTACAGAAACTAAAACACTAATAAATGAAATTGTCGATCGCGGAGAACTATCCTCTTTAGTGCCTGAAAGAACTTGGTTGGAAACTGAGAAAGTACTTAAAGGTGTTGGTTTTAATGAATATTTTAAAACCTTGATAGAGTTTAAAGCATTAGATGATACTTACCCTGATCTTGCAGATTTAGATGTTGGTTTTTTCTCACACCCTATTATTCAAAAAGCTGCTTATGAAGATCATTCAAAACAATTTAGATTTGCATCAATCTTTTACGCTTTAATCAAGGAAGGAAAGAAAAATGTCAAAGATAAACTAGAATCGATGCAAAATAATATGCGGTTTGCTAATGCATACAAAGACATACCTATCTTACTGATCAACTCATTTGACCTGATTCAGAGTGATCTCTCTGATTATTCTGCAGATCATCTATTAACCATTCTTGAAAAGCTTGATGCTTTAAGACGACCTAAAAATCTAGAGGAAATATTAAATCTTTTTCTGCTTGATGCTGATGATAATTTTATGCAGAAAAAAAATCTTCTTCAACTGTCTTTAGACCTAGTGAAGAATATTAAAATAAACAATCTTAAAGAATCTGGATTAGAAGGAAGTGAGATTGCTAGAAAAATAAGAGAAATAAGATTAATAGCTATTACAAAAGATATAGAAAACTCCAATATCTAATTATCAATTATAATTAAAACATCCTTGATTCATAAGTGATGTTAGGAGTTCATAATTGAAATTAACTCCTGATTCACCAGTGTGCTTCAATGGATCTTTTGTCTCTGGCTGAACCTCTAGTAATGTTGCCAACTTAGCATTAAAATCAGGGGTTTCAGGGAAATAGCCACAGGCTAATGCAATACTTGGTATATCTAGAACTCTGTAATCAAACCAATCATTAAATTTATAACCGTGCTCTTGTAACAAGTTCCTTACAAAACCTGAATCAAACCAGCTATTAAAGGCAATAAAAATAGGTTTCCCCACATAACTATTAAAAAAAACACTCATCCCTTCGATCAATTCTCCCTCGGATATAGCCTCTTCTTGTGTCCATCTTTGTAGATCAAATCCATTGATATGTTTTGCCATAGGATCAATTCTTTCAGGAAAGCTGGGTAAAACTTTTGAGTAATACTGGCCTTTTACCTCTAAATTTTGATTGATTATAATGATCCCGATATCAATCATTTCATGATAGTTAGGATCTAACCCGGTGGTTTCAACGTCCACAATCGCATATAAAGATGATTCTTTAATCTCACCCGTATAGCCATTAGAGAAAAACAGAAGAAAAAATAGTATCAGCAGTGCCTTCATAAATTAAAGGGGACGACCCAAACTATTTACAACATTAAGGTTATTTATCAATGGATATTGACGAACAATTCTCCACGACTCAATGTCACCTTGTCCTGTTTCAGCAATAGTAATTTTATCCAAAACTAAATACTCAGGAAGAGTCAACAGATGATCAATTACTGCTTGTTTAACAGCCTTATTTTTTAAGCCATAGAACAAACTAATATGAGGGAAAAAATCTTCGCTACTAACCTCTAATAAGTCATCTAAGTTCATTTTTAAGGTATTGAGTTTGTGTGTATTTTCAATCTCAACAAATAATGACTGAAAAAAAAGATCTTTCATACCATACGCTCTTGGTTTTATTGAAAATTGTTTGTTCTTTAGAGCAAAAGTGTCAATTCTCTCTAAAGTGCTTGGACTGAGATCAAAAAAAGGGCCCGATAGGGTCAAATGGAGAATAAAAGACGGTCCTTGAAGCTCATCATGAACTATTCGCTGAGTTTTATTTAAAATTGAGCTAGAAGCTTCATCAAATTGACCCCAAATCCAATAACGTCTTTCAGTGTTTTCATTACTCACAATCTCTACTCCTGTTACAAAGTAAGAAGAATGATGAGGCCTAAAAAGATTCGGTAGATGACAAATGGCAGCATACCAATCCGATTAACAAATTCTATGAACCAGCGAATTGTTAAAAAGGCGATAATAAATGAGATAAAAACCCCTAGGAACAAATGCAAATAGTTTATATCTGTAAGTTGAATAACAAATAATTCAATACTCTGAAGAATAGTGGCAGCAGCAATCACTGGTATCGCGAGCATAAATGAGAATTTTAAAGCCTCAACTCTTGATAAACCTAAGAACAGACCCATTGTTATGGTAATACCTGATCGAGAGGTTCCTGGAATCAAAGCGAGTATTTGAGACAGACCAATCAATAGGCCTATTAATAAGGTGAGTTGTAATACTTCATCTTTTTTTGCATGTTTTAGATCAGCAAAATAGAGAAGGATTCCAAAAAAAATGCTAGCGACAGCAATAATTGAAGGTGATCTTAAATTTTGCTCTATGAATTCATTAAACAGTCCGCCAACAATAACAATAGGAACAGTGGCAATGGTGATAATTCCAATTGGTGAATGCAGCAATGTTTGAGTACTTGAGAAATGATGTGGCTCAAACATCTGAACAATCTCAGATCTAAAGTAATAAATCACTGCGAGTAGTGTTCCAAAATGCAATGCCACATCAACTAGAAGACCTTGATCGCTCCAGCCTGACATCTGACTTATTAATATTAAATGAGCAGAACTTGATATTGGCAAGAATTCAGTTAATCCCTGTATTATTGCTAATATTATGGTTTGAATAGTTTCCATGATCACTCAAATTAAAGAGTATGACGCAAATCCTTAATTCCATCAAAATTATCTGGATTGATATTTTTATTGAGCAACATGCATTTAAATACCTCTCCCATCTGATTAGGCAATAGCAACTGTTTTACTTCTTGTGTAAGCCTCATTTTAAGACCTTCATCGATGACACTTTCAATAACACCTAAAATCTCTGCATTGATCAAAAAATCTGCTTGTGAGGTAAAAAAACCAACTTCTATATTCCGTTGCAAAGCTACATCAGCAAGTTGAGAAAAATCGACAGACGCTGAGATATCTTGGATCCCTAGATTGGATAATGGGTCCTCATGGGCAACATTTCTATAATGACAAATCATAGAACCATTGGTTCTTTCTTCATCATAATACTCCTGTCTAGAATAGCCATAATCAACAAAAAATATAGAGCCAGAACTGAGCATGGACTCAATGGTTCTAAACCAGCTTCCAAAATTAATTCTAATCTCTGAAGTGTAGCCATCTTGAAACGTCATTCCTATTTCCTTGGCGATACTGTCTACCGTATTAGATAAAATTTCATCAGCTAATCTAGGTTGTTCAATCAACTGATTATCTTCAACACTTATACCGAGTTCATAAACTTGGCCATTTTGAGACTTAAAGCGAGTGAAGGGCAGAGCATCAATTACCTCATTTGCAATAATTACTCCATCAATGGAGTCCACAGGTATAGAGTCAAGCCATACAATCTTATTGAGGGTCTTGGTGGGTAAATGAGATAGCATTGATTGCTGTCGCTGCTTAAGATCTGCACTCAATTCAAGAATATAGTAACGATCGAAATTAACCTGATAGTCATTCAATTGCGTCATGATGTCAAAAGCAAGCTTGCCTGTACCCGCACCAATCTCAATAATTGAAGGGCTCTGATAATGATCCAAGATAGGAGTAATCTGATTTGCTAATGCCATACCAAACAACTTCGAAATCTCAGGTGCGGTCGTAAAATCTCCGCTGTGACCAATTTTTTCTGCCCCTGCTGAATAATACCCAAGCCCTGGCTTATACATGACAAAATCAATAAATTCTTCAAAACTGATCCACCCGTCCCTTGTATTAATGTGTTGAATGAGTTGCTCTCTAACAAGCAAGGAGTGATCTAACGAAGGATCATGATCTTTTTTCTTATCTTCAGAGTTCATATTTTTTTAGTGCCGTACAGTTAATAATTATCGCTCATGTTTGTTTTCAATTAAAATATATCTATGAACAATCATATTAATAATAAATGGGTTCTAATTACAGGTGGGGCTAAAAGAATTGGTGCAAGAATTGCTCGAACCTTACATGCTGAGGAAATGAATTTGGTTATTCATTTTAATACTTCAAGCGATGATGCCAATGAACTATGCTCTGAACTCAACTCGATTAGAAATGATTCAGCAATAGCAATTGGCTCGAATTTGACTAATCAGACCGAAGTTGAAAGTTTAATTACTAAAGTAATCGAAACAACAGGGCAATTAGATGTTTTAATCAATAATGCTTCCACTTTTTATCCCACGCCTATTGAAGATATAACTCTTGATGATTGGGATAATCTAATGGGAACAAATCTAAAAGCACCGCTTTTTTTATGCAAACATGCCGCACCTCATATAAAAAAGTCTAAGGGCTGTATCATTAATATGGTTGATATACATGCTAGCAAACCACTGAAAAATCATCCTATCTATGGTTCTGCTAAATCAGGTTTGGTAATGCTAACCAGATCATTGGCTAAAGATTTAGCGCCGGAAGTTAGAGTCAACGGTATTGCTCCTGGAATGATCTTATGGCCTGAAAATGAGCCTTCTGAAGAGATTAAACAAAAAGTTATTGACCAAATCCCGCTCAAACGATCTGGCGAACCGAATGACATTGCACAGACCGTCCTTTTCTTAATAGCACATGCTGACTATATTACTGGTCAGATTATTGCCGTTGATGGAGGTCGAGGTATTAATTCTTAAATAGACAACATTTCATGTCTTTCCATATGTGAAGAAGTTTTATCAAATGAAGACCATAATTCTTGATAGGTCACCTCTTCGATAGGATGAACACCCAAAGGGTTAATTTCAGCTAATGGGCCAAGTACAAATGCATATTCTAGAATTTCATCACGTGGTAAGTTAAGCTCCTGATTAATCAAATCATCATAAAGTATTAAATCAATATCCAACGTTCTCGAATTAAACCGGCCTGTTCCAACTTCCCTCCCTGTTGAGTGTTCAATGTTATGAAGTTCAGATATGATTTTTCTTGGATTGAAATTACTGAAAGCTTTTATGACCATATTGAGAAAATTATCACCAACAAAACCAACAGCTTCTGTTTGATAAACGGAAGATAACTGTAGATCATCAAAGATCTCTCTTAATTGTTTCAGAGCATACCTTAAATTCTTTTCTGGTTTGATATTGCTGCCTAAACTGAAATATATTTCGACTCTATGAGGCAAATCATTCATTCTTTGTGCGTTCAATGGTTAAGCTAACATTTTTTGAATCTCTTATAGCATAAGGTTTTGAGACACTTAACTTAACCCATTCAACTTTAAACTCTTCTATAATTATCTGTGCCAGATTCTCAGCTAATGTTTCGATTAATTCGAAATGATTATTTTCTGAGTATTGTTTTATTCTTTTTGCAATAGTCTTATAATCAAGCGCATCTTTAATGGAGTCGCTCTTTGCAGCAGCTTTAATATTAGTCGACATCTCCAAGTCTATTGAAACAATTTGTGGGTTTCTTTTTTCCCATTCCCAGATACCTATAATGGTTTCAACTTTTAACTCAGAAAGTTTAATCTTATCCATAAGCATTAATCTCTTCATAAATTTTATCAATGGACCATCTTGGATGAACAGTTATTTGATAATTTTCATTATGAATACCTTGTTGGAATCTATAACTACCAGTCAATGCAATCATTGCAGCATTGTCCGTACAAAACTCTAAACTAGGAAAGATGACCTCAACATTTTTTTTACGAAATGTTTTCGACATTTTAGAACGAAGTTTTTTATTGGCACCTACACCACCAGCAATAATGACAGAATCAACATTTATTTTATTTACTGCCCGATGTGTTTTTTCAACAAGGCTATCAACAATTGCCTCTTCATAAGCAAAAGCTAAGTCTGCTCTGCATTGGTCTGTGAAAAGCTCATCTAACTTTAACTGTTTGACTCTATACATCAATGATGTCTTAAGGCCACTAAAACTAAAATCCAGGTTTTTTTTATCTTTTAATAGAGGTCTCGGGAAAGTAAATGCTCCCTCTATACCAGATTCAGCTAATCTTGAAATCTCAGGGCCGCCTGGGTACGCTAAACCTAATAATTTGGCACCTTTATCAAACGCTTCTCCAGCAGCATCATCTAAGGTCTGGCCTATTATTTTGTAGTCTCCTTTTGACTCAACTCTAATTAGCAAAGTGTGCCCTCCAGATACCAGCAATGCAATGAACGGCATCTTTGCTGAATCTTGTTCTAATAATGGAGCTAATAAATGTGCCTCCATGTGATGAATGGGTACTGACGGAATCCCTAACGAAAAAGCTAAGCCATTCGCCATTACAGATCCAACCAGAAGAGCACCCGATAAACCAGGTCCTGCAGTATAAGCTATGGCATCAAGATCATTAATAGTTTTCCCAGTGTCATTAAGCAAATGGTCAACCATTGGTAATAGTTTTTTAATATGGTCTCTTGAAGCAAGTTCAGGTACAACACCACCGTATTGATTATGTAAGTCAATTTGACTAAAGACCTTATGGCCAATTAATCCTTTTTCTGAGTCATATAAAGCTGTTGCAGTTTCATCACAACTGGTTTCAATTCCTAGGATTAAAAGGGATGTCATTTTCTTTGCTTTTTCTAGGGTTAAACTGTATATTTCACGGTCTATTCAATGGATTAAGTATATATTTATTTAACTCAACTAAAAGGGATAAGTTTTGCCATTAGTTAAAGTAAAAGATAACGAATATTTCGATTATGCATTAAGACGCTTTAAACGGTCTTGTGAGAAGGCTGGTATTATCAATGAATACCGTAAAAAAGAGTTCTATGAAAAACCTACTCAAGAAAAGAAACGAAAAAAAGCAGCTGCTTCTAAACGAGAAAAAAAACGTGTTTCTAGAGAACGTAATCGCTCAAGAAGACTCTATTAACTCAAAACTTTGTCCTTACTCGAACAACTTCAAGAACACATAAACCAATCACTTCGAGAGGGTGATCGACACAAATTGAGCACCTTAAGAATGTTGATGGCGGCCATTAAACAAAAAGAAATTGATACTAGAATTGAAATTACTGTGGCTGACATCCTCTCAATCATTGAAAAACAAGTTCAACAAAGATTTGAAGCAGCTGAAATATATGAAAAGGCTGGAAGGAATGAATTGTTTGATAAGGAGATGGCTGAAGCAGAAATTCTAAAGGCTTACTTACCTGAAAAATTAAGTGAAGAAGAAGTTAGATTAATTATTTCTACTATTATCAATGAAACTGGTGCTAATACCCTTAAGGATATGGGAACAGTTATGGCTAAGTTAAAAGATCAAGCTGATGGGAAAATTAATATGAAAACTGCCAGTCAAATCGTCAAAGAATCACTGTCTTAGCCAATTTCCATTAAAACAATAAGTTCTTTTACTTTTTTCACTTTTCTGCATAGACTAAATCATCGAGTCACAAGCAAAGAATTATTAACAATTCCAATTTATGTCTGAACATATCCCTCAAGATTTTATTGATGATCTAATAGAAAGAACCGACATTTCTGAGGTTATCGGTAGAAGTCTTGAACTCAAAAATACAGGTAATGAATACAGAGCCATCTGCCCTTTTCATAACGATACAAAGCCCTCATTAACTATTGTTCCTCAAAAAGGTTTTTATCACTGCTTTGTTTGTGAAGCTAACGGAACAGCTCTGGGTTTTTTAATGGAGTATGAGCGCTTAAGCTTTGTTGAAGCTATTAAAGAATTAGCCAAAATAGTCGGGGTAACTGTACCAAAAACAAAAGAAGATAGAGTGGTTAGTAAAGAAAATAACGACTTAAAAAGCTTACTATCTCAAGTATCTAAACACTATGAAAAGAATCTTAAGGACTCAACAATTGCGATTGAGTACTTTAAAAACCGAGGTATTAATGGGGAAACAGCAAAGCATTATGCTTTAGGTTTTGCTAAAAAATCGTACAACGATATATTAAAAAAATTCGGAAAAACAGAGAAGGATAAAAAGCAGCTAGTGGCTTGTGGATTATTGACTGAAAAAGATCAGGGCGGTTATTTTGATAAATTTAGGAATCGAGTAATGTTCCCTATTAGAAACAACAGAGGCGAGGTTGTAGGCTTTGGTGGGAGAGTTATTACAGATGAAGAACCTAAATATTTAAATTCTCCTGAAACAATATTATTCAAAAAGGGTGAGTTACTTTATGGCTTATTTGAATCCAAAAAAAGTATTGCTGAAAGCAACAGTGCCGTTATTGTAGAAGGGTATACAGATGTCATTGGACTGTACCAATTTGGAGTAGGCAATTCCTTGGCTACTCTTGGCACTGCAACTACAGAAAACCATATTAATAAAGTTTTTAGAATATCTGATCAGATCATTTTTTGTTTTGACGGCGATGATGCAGGAAAAAAGGCTGCAGAGAAAGCAATGAAACTATGTCTACCACTAGTTAGAAAAAATAAGGAAGCTTATTTTCTAATCCTTGAAGACGAAGACCCGGATGAATTTATCAGAAAACATGGACATGAACAGTTTGAAGCTCGCTTAGCAACAGCAAAATCTACAGAAGAATTTTTAATTAATATTTGTAATCAAAATTCTGATATCAATTCAGTTAAAGGCAAAGCCAATGCAGTTGAAAACGCTATGGCAATGGTTAACACAATACAAGACGGTATTTATAAAGATCTAATGATAAAAAAAATAGCGTCAGAATATAACTTAAGTTTCGAAAAACTTGTCAACTACGCTCCCAGTAAAAAAATTACTAGGAAAGCCACAAGAACTGATATTCAGAGAAATAAGCCAGCGTATTTAAAGAATCGACCTAGCCTCATTAATCAGGCAATCCGAATATTACTGCATAAACCAGAGCTTGGAAAAACTATTGATCTAAACAATCAATTTAAACATCTTGATCAAAAAGGGGTTAGCGTCCTTAGAGAAATCATACAATTAATACATACAAAAGATTCAATCAAATTAGCGACGATTATAGAGCATTTTCAAGATCAGAAATTACAACGCTATCTAAGTAAACTGGCTAAGGATGAAGGTTTAATTAATAAAAATGAAATGTTAAGTGAATTTAATGACATAACTCAAAGATTAAATATTCAGGACCTAAGAAAGGAGTTAACGATCCTCATTGAACAGGCGAAAAATAAATCTCTCAATGATCAAGATGCAAGCAGGCTAAAGGAGCTATCAAAAAATATAAAATAAAATAACTATATGAAACAAATAGATATATAATAACCGACCAATTTTTAATCAAAAGATATCATGGTAAAGAAAGTAAACAAACCCAAGGCAGAAGATGCTAATAAGCGATCAATTGATTTTGAAGAATTAATTGATGTTGAGGAAATTGAGTCAGTTTTGGGTGGAGACAAAGGTGAAGAAATTGAGTCTTCAGAAAAAGAGAAAACACCGTTTCAAATTCTCTTAGAAAAAGGAAAAAATGATGGATTTATAACCTATGCTGAACTTAATGAGAATTTACCTGAAGGAATTATTGAAGCCGATCGACTTGATGAGATAGTAGAAATGATTAGTGATCTCGGCATAGTCGTTCAAGAGCATGCCCCTAAGTCGGAGGAACTAGCTGCTAATCAAGCAAATCAAGATGCGATTAACCCAATAGAAAATGAAATTGGAAAAACAACTGATCCGGTCAGAATGTATATGAGAGAAATGGGGACTATAGAATTGCTTGATAGACAAGGTGAAATTGTTATTGCTAAGAAAATAGAAAATGGAAACAAAAAAATACAACAAACACTAGCTTCATTTATTCCAGTTCTTCAATTCATACAAGAACGATACCAAACAATCTTGGAAGACATTAGAACCCAAGAAGATAAAGATGAAACCAAATTTTTAGAAATTTTTACAGATTTTGCTTTTGAAAATGATGACATTATTGAAATTAATTCTGACAAAGAGACTGTTGAAGTAGTAATTGATGTAAAAGCTATAGAAAAAGAAATCAAAAAACTCAACCGTCAATGCATTAGATTAATCAAACTTATTGATGAAAAGAGTGATGATGCAAAAATTGAGAAGACACTCCAGGCCAACATAGACACCCTAATGGGTATAAAAATTGCACCAAAACTTTTCGATATCTTGCAAAGAATTATTATTGCTTACATGGATGAAATTAAACGATTTGAAAGAGAGATTAGAGACATAGTCGTTGAAACAGCTGGTGTGTCTATGGATGAATTTAGGAAAACATTCATTGGCAACGAAACAAAATTAACTTGGATTGATAAATACATTAGAGCAAAAAGGAAATACTCATCTATTCTTAATAGAAATAAATCAAAAATTGTTGCTAATCAAAAGAAATTGGCAAAATTAGAAAGATCATCTCATCTTTCTATCCAAGGGATAAAAGACATTAATAGGCAATTAAATATGGGCCGCATTCGAGCAGATCGTGCAAAAAAAGAAATGGTAGAAGCAAACCTCAGATTAGTTATCTCGATTGCAAAAAAATATACAAACAGAGGGCTTCAATTCCTGGACTTAATTCAAGAAGGTAATATTGGATTAATGAAGGCAGTGGATAAATTTGAATACAGAAGAGGTTATAAATTTTCAACTTATGCCACTTGGTGGATTAGGCAAGCTATTACTCGTTCCATTGCAGATCAAGCAAGAACCATTCGTATCCCTGTGCACATGATCGAGACCATCAATAAGCTCAATAGAATTCAACGACAAATGATTCAGCAAAAAGGCAGAGAACCAAGCGTTGAAGAATTATCTGAAAAAATGGAAATGCCAATTTCTAGAATAAGGAAAGTTCTTAAGATCTCAAGAGAACCTATTTCTATGGAAACGCCAATAGGTGATGATGATGATTCATACTTAGGAGATTTCATTGAAGATACCACTATAGACCAACCAGATGGTGCAGCCACTAAGTCAGGTTTAAAAGAAAGCACAGTTGGTATTCTTGAAAGTCTTACCCCAAGAGAAGCTAAAGTTCTAAGAATGAGGTTTGGTATCCATATGAACACTGACCATACTCTTGAAGAGGTTGGCAAACAATTTGATGTAACTCGTGAAAGAATTAGACAAATTGAAGCCAAAGCACTCAGAAAACTAAGGCACCCTTCCCGAAGCGAGAAGCTTAAGAGTTTCTTGAATGATAGTTAGTTTGATCCCTTAATAAGTTCTATATATTCAATAAAACAAAGGACCTGTAGCTCAGTTGGTTAGAGCAGTGGACTCATAATACTATGGTCTTATCCCTTGTATCCTCTTATTCTATTGATATTTAGCAGTTCTTTAGATTGCTTGGTGAACCTATGGTGAACCTAAGATTGTGTCATTATTGGAATAAATTAATTAATGTTTCAACACCGCCGGGCCAGACAAGTGTTCCGATGAGTATCATTAAAAAGAACAACATTCCTGCAATTTTAATTACATCAATTATATTTTCTTTCAATTTATCCATAACAGTAACCCTACTTTGTGGTCAGTTTGCTGTAAAGGATTATTACCGTCAGCACTTGTGTTTTCTTTCTTATCAGGCCTACGCAGGATGCCATAGCCCCTACTCCTAATATAATATAGTGGCCGAATACTTTTAGGAGGTTTTGATTGTCAACCAGATTAGCAATTAGGTGGTCTGCATGATGGCCTATTAACTTCTTTTGTTGTTCGCTCTTCATGCTGCCTATTATTATCCATCCCTCGCCATTGTGGCGGCAGCGACTGATGGCGTTCTGATTGAGGCAATAGCAAATTACAGGTTTTCATTGATTCATTATAGTCAGAATCATTTTGAGTCATAATGCTTGCTATAGCTTTACACTCCGCAAAGTTATTTCCTTCGTAGATCATATCTTCTGCCCAACCATTAAAGCTGAACAGTAGTGCTGATATGAGGATGAGGCGTTTCATATTAGTCATAGCCATATCGCAATTATAGTCAGAACAACTGCCAAAATTGCAAGGAGAATTGTATTATTCAGCTTATTCATTTGCTTAAACAATAAAGAAAACAATAAACAGAATCAATACTAGAGCCATTGATAACACGAAGATAAGAGTTTTCTGGCTTTTGCTTATAGGTTTTTGGTGAGTCATTCCTAACTCATTATTTTGTTCTACTATCTCTTTCGCTAACTTGTTCTCTTCATCTTTCATACCTAAATCCTACAACAAACCTCAGTCAAGATTCACAAATTGTTGATTGTGGGAGAAGGAGGCGCTTCATTTATTCCTATTCATTTGTCCTAACTTTAAAGTAATCTCTCCCATCAATCTAGGTGAGAAGATACCTGCTATCAGGAAAGACCATACTAACCATTCATAAGGTGTAAAGAATCCAAGAAAGCCAATAAGGAAGAAACAGAGCATAAATATTCTACTGACATTATCAACAGGCAACCATGTGCTTAGTGCTTTTCCTGCTTCTTCTGGAGTCATCTCTTTTTCGTTTTCATTATCCATTAATTAACTATATCAGACCTGTTAAATACCACAAATATGAGTGCTATTTTAAGGCATTAAAAGGCTCTGAGAAGCAATTAATAAAAGGCTTTCAAGGGTTCATTAGACGCTAAATAAGGAGGTCTAGGAGGTGCTTATGAGGTGATTTTAGAGTATGTTAAAGTAAGTATATTAAGGGAGAATACAATGAAAAACTTACTACTCGGCATTATTGCCATTAACTTAACTTTTATATCAGCGAACTTAGCTTTGAGATCAGTGGAGCCAACTCAAGCTGAATCTCAAAGAAGCGAGTATGCCCTAAAAAGATTTATTGAGGAAAATTGCTGGGTTGAATTAAACGCTATCAAAAAAAATGCTAGTGGGGATGAATGGCTTGATATTGCGTGTTATCAAAATGATGGGTATTAATACTTCACCGAACCAGTTAAAGGAGGACTAAATGAAATGTCAGTAGAAGAGATGATGAAAAGGCTAGATGAAAATGATGAGCGCGAGAACATAAAGACAGAAGAATACGATTATTTGGAAGACTGTGTACAACTAATGAATAAGTTATTGAAGGTTGAAAGTGGGGAGAAAGAAGAACAAATTGTAAAAGATTTCTTTAATTGTTCTGATAAGGAATTTAATAATAAAGATCATGTTAAGAACACACAACCACAAATAAAGGCTTGGCAGTTTTTAAGAGCTTTATGGACAATTCGAGATTTAGTTAAGGCAGAGGCGAATAATTATGAATAAAAAAGATACAAATGATGATTGGGAAGCAACATTTGATAGTATTGTTCTTAATTCTCCTGACTTGACTAAAGATGATGTTGAATGGTTCAAAGAAGAATTTGAAAGATGTTCAAAGCTGAAAGATGAAGAAGTTCCTGTGAGAGATTGGGATATGTTTGGTAAAGTTTTTGCCTATAAGCCTAATGAAGAGTTTAGGGGATCGTATTCTAATGCAGACATTTGGTCTGCTTTTGGAGATTATTACGAAAATTATCGCTAAGCAAATAGATCAGCTTGCTCTTCTTGTAATTCTTGGAAATAAGTCTTAGAAAACCAGAACCAGTTAAAGGAGGATTGATTTTGAAAAAAATACTATTCGGCATTCTTGCCATTAGCTTAACTTTTATATCCTTCAATCTAGCACTTATGTCAGTAGAGCCAGTTCATGCTGCTCCACCTCTTGCTCCACCTGTAAATAATATTGTAACTATAGTCAGACCACCTCGAGGAATCCCGACTCCACCCAAGCCTGAACGCGATGACGGTGAATATTCTGATTATGACCATGTGAAATGTTTAGAACAAGCACGGCAGGAACCTCGTGGTGAAAAAAGGAATGATGCAAGAGTAGATTGTGCTAAATCATTAGCTGACCAAACTAGCAGTCTTCCCAACAAATAAATTTATATTAAGTAAATTAAGGGAATACCAAAAAGATCATCATATTCTTTTTCTACTGGCTCAATAACAACTTCTTCGACAGTTGTTTCTTTGACAGTTGCACAACCAACTAAAAATATTATCAATGTTAAACCAAAAATAGTGGTCAGTTTTTTTATTGTTTTCATTCTGTACCCTGAATTTATCTTAATAATGCCTCTATTACACATTTAATTTAAGCTCTCCTTAATCCTAACAAGCCCTGTCTTAAACTAGACTAACTATTTCACTAATAACTATTGCTAGACCTGCAAGACTGGAATACCAAGCATATACAGTAACTAGCTCAACATTCTTACCCATTCGTTTTGTAATGAATAAGTGGATAAGTACAGAGACTAGATAGCTAGCACCTATAATTCCTGCTGACTGAATAATAATGCTATTGGCAGTTAAGTTATCAGGTGACAAATATAATAGAACACCACAAATGAGGACAAATGTTCCACCGACTGCATTGATTTTATCTAAACGCATTAGAACCACACTTTGTTTGGAAACAAATCAACAATCTTCCCAACAAATAAAGTTATATTTATCTAGTTTCTGAAATACATCTTGGTGCAGGGAAGCTACAGCTTCCGAATTGCTATAGACATATTCTACGGATTCCTCGACTTGCGATAAATCTTTAAAAGTCATAATGAAAAAATATTCGAGATTGCTTTCATCAGTATCCATGACTGGATGACGATTCCGTTTTCCAATGTTTCCAATATTTTGAAGTAAGTTATTCTCTATTAAATGATCCTTATATAATGTCAAAGAACATTGAAACTCTTTTATTGTGAGTTCTGGTTTTAGATTGAAACAACTTAACATGTGAAACATTTTTACTTCCTTAAAATCGATCTTGGTATGGCATTCACACCCAAATCCTAACAAGCCAACTCCAAATAAACAAACTAGCAGTCTGTCAACTGCTTGGAATACATATAAAGTGTTGATTTAGATCGATTTGATTTAAACTATTAATAGACTTCTTGTTAATCAAGATAACATTGCTAAAATTGTCTTTTTTGGTGAACCTATGGTGAACCTAAAGTAGAAAAAAGTAGCTTGGTGAACCAGTTGGTGAACTTTTTAGAACAACTGGAAGTCAATAAATACAAAGGGCCTGTAGCTCAGTTGGTTAGAGCAGTGGACTCATAATCCATTGGTCGGAGGTTCGAGTCCTCCCGGGCCCACCAACTCTCCATTCTAACTTCATTTTTCTCTGATCATTATGTGGTATAAATTACAGATGAAAACAATACTTAACCCAATAATACTTTCCTTTTTTCTGAGCACCTCATGTTGGTCTTTACCAACAGAATATTTAGCAATCTATAATGCCAAACTAAAGCAAGCAAATGGTGTCCTAAAAACTCAACTCAGCAAAAATGGAAATACCTATAGTTTTGAATTAATGACCGAACCAACCGGTTTTTGGAAGGTAATCACAAAAGGTTCAATCATAGAAAGAAGTACATTTTCTATAGAAGGTAATGAATTAAAAACCTATGACTATGAATTAATTGACACCATAAGAAAAAAATCAAGAGAGTCAAAGTCAGTATTTAATTGGAATAACTCTATGATCACTGGTTATTATAAAGACAGAGAAATTAATATTGCCTTAGAAAATAACACTTTGAGTCGTATTGTTTTACAGTTGCAAATTATGCATAATCAGGAAAACCATGTTGACTCCACTGATTATCTGATTCTTGATAAAGATACTTTGAAAAAGATCACTGTCTTTCCTCAAGAATTTATTACAGAGACCAGCGTCCCTTTTGGAAAATTCCAAACAATTAAAATTAGCCACCAAAGTGAAAACTCAGAGCGTCTGAATTCTTTATGGCTTGCTCCTGAGCTGAACTTTATACCCATAAAAATATCCCAAAGTGTAAAGGGAAAAGTAAGTTTTGAAGCTAATTTAACCCAACTTAAATATTGATTCAGTTTAAATCTTTTCTAAGATTTCCGTAATGTTGAACGTATGATTTTGCGTACCATGACTTGCGACCTTTATTGACCCCATCATTGAGCCAATTTTACCGCTCTGCTGCCATGACATTTGATTACAGATACCATAAATTAATCCAGCACGATAAGCATCGCCACACCCTGTTGGATCTAAGTCTTTTATAGCCTTTATAGGCTCAATTAAAATTTGTTCATCACCTATAAAAATCTCTGAACCTTTATTGCCTTTAGTGACAATTGCAGCTTTTAAATTCTTCACTATATCTTTGAGTTGTTTGCCTGTAATTTCAGAGATAAGGTTAGCCTCATATTCATTTAAAATAATCCAATCTGAGAGGTCTATGATTTTCTCAATTTCATCTTTATTAAACATTGGTAATCCCTGACCTGGGTCATACATAATCGGGATAGACTGTTCATGAAGTTGCTCTGCATGCTCAATAGTACTCAGCTTACCATCAGGAGCAATAATGGCCATTTCAATGTTTTCTGTGTGAGAAATAGGGTTTTTATGTCCTTCATCCATAGCTCCAGGATGAAATGAGGTCAATTGATTATTATTACTATCTGTGGTGATAAAACATTGGGCGGTATACATATTATCTATAATTTTAATAGTATCTTTAGAAATGCCATTTTTCTCTAACCAAGACCCGTAAACATCAAAATCTTGGCCAACCGTGGCAGTGATGATTGGTTCAATGCCAAGTAATTTAAGGTTATAACCTATATTACCTGCACATCCTCCGAATTCTTTTCTTAGCCTTGGAACATTAAACGCAACACTTAATATATGAATTTGATCAGGCAGAATATAATCGCCAAACTTGCCATCAAATTCCATTAAATTGTCGTAAGCTAATGATCCACATACCACTACTGACATAGTGTTTCTCCTTTCAAATCAGTTTAATGACATCCTTGTTTCAATTTCATTAATTTCTTTAGATAATTTCCCAGTCAAAACCTCACAACCTTTTTTTGTGACCAAAACATCGTCCTCAATTCTTACCCCAATTCCTCGCCATGGTTTTTGCACCTTGTTGTTCTTTCTAGAAATATAAATACCTGGTTCAATTGTTAGCACCATTCCGGGTACAAACTTTTTAGCTTTCCCAGCATCACTCATATAAGCACCCACATCATGAACATCCATCCCTAACCAGTGACCAATTCCATGCATATAAAAATCTTTATAAGCCTCATTCTTAATTAATGATTTAAGAGAACCAGATAGCAAGCCTAACTTCCTGAGGCCTTTGGTAATGCTATTAATTGCATTATTTTGAATATTCTCAAATGTCTGCCCTGGTCTAACTGATTCAATTGCATTCTTCTGAGTGTCTAAGACAATTGAATAAATGGCTTTTTGTTGTTCACTAAAGGTACCGGAAACAGGAATTGTGCGTGTGATATCTGCAGCATACATTTGATGCTCACACCCAGCATCTGTAAGGAGCAAGTCACCTGATTTCAATACATCCTTATTTTCAATATAGTGAAGAGTGCAAGCATTACTCCCTGAAGCAACAATACTGTCGTAAGCAGGCACAGCACCGTATTCTCCAAATTGATGATTAATGGACGCTTGAATTTGATATTCATAAACCCCATCTTTACATTCATCCATAACTCTATAATGAGCCTCAACACTAATTCGAGCCGATTCTTTCATTAGGCGAATTTCTTCTCTAGATTTAACTAGGCGCATATCATGAATTAGAGGTTCTAAGGAGACTACCTCAGCGGGTACGACCCCGCCTCTTCTTTGATTAGCTCTGACCTGATTAAAAGTATCAAGCACTTTTTTGTCATAATCATTGTGCTGACCTAAGGTGTAAAAGACTTTTTGACGATTAGGAAAAACCTCAGTTAACACTTTGCCAAGATCTCCTATTTTATAGGATTGGTTTGCATCAAAATTCCGTTTAGCGCCAATCAATCCTTCCATATGGCCATCCCATGTTTCTTTTAAGGGATCTTTTGGGCGTAATAAAAGTATGAATTCACCCTCTGGCCTTCCCGGTGCAAGTATCATTAAGGCATCAGGTTCAGAAAACCCTGTAAAATAAAAGAAATCACTATCAGGTCTATAGGGATAATACGTATCCCTACTTCTGTTTTTATAAGGTGCTGTCGGAAGAATAGCTATGCCATCCTTACCAATCAGTCTGCTTAATTTGTTACGCCTTTTTTTGTACTCAAGACTCATTAGCCTGACCTCTTAGATTTTCAAAAAATAATTGCACACTTACGCGTACATATTCAACTAACTCCATTAGAGCTATTTCTTCCTCTTCTTCTTCTAAAATAGAATTAGGATTCAGTGTAGAGATTTGAGAAAAATCTTCAATAATTTCAGATACTTCACCGTTACCAATAGCCTCAATATCAAGATCCAACTCCGCAATGCACATGCCACAACTATCGATAAAACCTTCGCACCATAAAGCTAAAGCAAGCGCTCTGACTTCAATAGGTTCTGATTCATCGGGTAAGAGAGGCTGAAAATCTAAGGTATTACTTTTAAACTGATTTTCTTGTTCTTCTATAATTTCAAACAAAGCTGTATTAAATTCTTGCAGCTGTATTGAGACTATCTGGTGATTTGCATTTGAATCTTTACTCATTAGGTCATTAAATTCTT
>ENA-ORXI01000260-ORXI01000260.1-sediment-metagenome-genome-assembly--contig:-NODE-260-length-42741-cov-5.922651_pt1 | contig 42741 bp, 42 predicted proteins | sample MGYA00237861_ERZ511468 | MGnify/ENA primary metagenome ERZ511468 (study PRJEB26299, sample SAMN06266213) | sediment metagenome | isolation source: Hudson Canyon methane seep mesocosm | place: USA:Hudson... | reverse complement strand
AGGACTCGAACCTTCGAAGCCGTAGGCGAGGGATTTACAATCCCTTGGATTTGACCACTCTCCAACCTCCCCAAAAATTAAATAACAAGATGGATGGGGTAGAAGGATTCGAACCTTCGAATGCTAGCACCAAAAGCTAGTGCCTTACCGCTTGGCGATACCCCAATTAGTATCTGTTATTTAAGAGCCGAAATTATAGTTACTTGCAACTTAAATTGTGTTTAAAAAAATGTAATTATAAAAGAATTTTTATTATTTTGATTGTTCTATTATATTCTTCAGACTTAATTCAATGTCTTTTGCCATCTCATCTATATCAGAATTAAATTTTGGAAACATTGATGTTGGTTTTAGCATAGAGATTTTTGTTTCTTTATTATCTGTATAAACTGTGATTTTACATGGCAGTGCCATACTCATAATCATGTCTGTTGATAATAATTCTTTTGCTTTGTGTGGATTACAGATATCCAGAATTTTACATTCATTTGTAAATGCAACTCCTTTTTCATTTAAAGTACTTTTAACATCGTGAATATGTAATACCCCAAATTGGTACTCTTTTACATTGTTTTGTATTGCGTCAACGGCTTCATTGACTGTTTTTGATGTGGTTACTGTATAGTTCATTATATACTCCTTGTTTATTTTAATTGTACTATGTTTAAAATAAAGAATTTATATTAAAATTTTAGTATGTTACAATTTATTTTTGATATACTTCAAAAAAAATAAGGATACTTTTTGATATTTAACAAAAAAACGAAAACACTTCTTGTCATTGCTTCTTTGATGATGGCTTTAGGAATCTTGCTGGGCGCTTTTGGTGCACATATATTAAAAACATTTATTTCAGATGAACTCATGCGTGTATTTGATACGGGTGTAAAATACCAATTCTTTAATACCTTGGGACTTTTTGCAGTTGCTTTTTTATTGCATTTTAAACCTCATTCAAAATTGATATTTATTTCGGGTCTTTTAATATTCTTTGGCACACTTTTATTTAGTATCAGTTTGTATTTACTTGTAATATTAAAAATTTCATGGTTAGGGATGATTACTCCTATAGGTGGTGTTCTTTTGGTTGTTGCGTGGCTTCTTACAGCAGTAGGTATTTTAAAAGATTAAAGGGAATAAGTTGATAGAAAATATTGAAAAACTAAGAGATTCTAGGTGGTTCTCAAATTTAACTACAATAATAATCATTGTATATGCTTCAATCTTAGGATTTAAAACCTTAGGTGATATGTCAAGTACTTATTCAGCACTATGGCATATTATTGATTATGCTGTTAACTTATACTTTATTTTTGAAATTGCAATTAAAATGATTGCAGAGAAAAAAACACTGAATTTTTTCAAAAGTAAATGGAATGTTTTTGATTTTATAATTGTAGTTATCACCTTACTCCCGCTAGAATCAAGTGGATATGCGGCCGTTGCTCGACTTATGAGAGTCTTTAAAATCTTAAGACTGTTCACTGCACGTCCTGAATTAAAAGCAATTTTAGACATGCTTATTAAAGCAATTCCTGCCATTATTGATATTGTAATATTAATGTTTATTATATTTTATATTTATGCCATCATAGGAAGTTTTGTTTTTGTTGATTTACCTTCAGGGTTGTGGAAAGACTTCTTAGTATCTATGCTGACTCTTTTTAGAATACTTACATTTGAAGATTGGACTGATGTTATGTATGAAGCCATGGAAGTTCATCCTTGGTCTTGGATATATTTTATAAGTTTTATCATCATTGCTGCATTTGTATTTTTTAATTTATTTGTAGCAGTAATTATTGGAGAGATGCAAAAACTTCAAGAAAAAGAGATGAAAGATGAAATGCATGAAGATCATAATAAATTAGATTTGGTTTTACAAGAGGTTATATCTTTAAGAGCCGAAATTAAAGAGTTGAAAGAAAATAAAAAAGAGCAAGGGTAAGAAATCTTACCCTTGCTTTGTTTAGTTAGTATTAAAAGCTCTATCTCCAGCATCACCAAGTCCGGGTCGTATATAATTATTCTCATCAAGTCGTTCATCAATTTGAGCTATATACATATCAACATCTGGATATTCAGAAGTAACTTTATCTACGCCAAATTGAGAACCTAAAATATTTAAACAAATAATTTTTTTTGCATTTTTACTTTTTAAAAATTCAATGCCATCAATTAATGAACCACCCGTTGCAACCATAGGATCAAGAAGTAAGACTGTTTTATCTTCAAGAGATGGTATATTTTCATAAAACAGTTTACTCAAAGATGTTTCCTCATCTCTTTTCATCGCTAAAAAACCACTTTTTGCATAAGGCAATGTTTTTAATATACCTGTAAGCATAGGCTCTCCAGCTCGCAAAATTGGCACAAGTACAATTTTTTGAACCTCTAACATTTGAACATCTAATGGGCCTTGCCATGTATTTATGTTTTGAGTGACAGTTTCAAAGTCACTAAGTGCTTCAGAAACCAAAATTCTTGAGATCTCTTCAATTGTTAATCTAAATTCATTTGATGCTGTTCTGGTATCTCTTAGTCTGTTAATTAAATGTTTCACAACTACATTGGTGCTTTGTATATACATGATTTGCCTTGATATCGAAATTTTTAGTTATTATAACTTCATTGCAATTAACATGTAATTAATTGCAATTTTGATAATATTTCAAAAAATAAATGAGAAGTATAATGAAACAAACCACGTATAAATTCAGAGTTAAAGACAGTATTTTAGGAATACAATTTTTATTTGTTGCTTTTGGAGCTTTAGTGCTAGTGCCAATTTTAACGGGGCTTGATCCCAATGTCGCACTGTTTACTGCAGGAATTGGAACATTAGTTTTCCAGCTTGTTAATCGAAAAAATGTTCCACCTATTTTTTTAGCTTCATCATTTGCCTTTATTGCTCCTATTTCATATGGAGTTAAAACTTGGGGGATTGCTGGAACCATGTCAGGTTTAGTTGCAGCGGGTCTTTTTTATATTGTGCTTAGTTTTCTAGTTCGTTTAAAAGGTTCGAACTTTTTACATAAACTGCTTCCAGCAATTGTAGTTGGACCTGTTATTATGTCTATTGGACTTATCTTATCTCCTGTTGCTGTTTATATGGCAATGGGGAAAACAGGTGATGGTGCTATACAGTTAGTACCTACTGAAACAGCAATGATTATTTCGATGACAGCCCTGTTTGTAACACTTTTGATTTCTCTATTGGGAAAAGGGATTTTTAAATTAATCCCAATTTTGGGTGGTATTATTATTGGTTATATTCTTGCATTGTTTTATGGGATTGTTGATTTTACTGCAGTCCAAAACGCAGCTTGGTTTGCAATGCCAAGTTTTACAGCACCAGAGTTTAACTGGCAAGCCATTATATTTATACTTCCAATAGCAATTGCTCCTGCCATTGAACATATTGGAGACATGCTTGCAATTTCAAATGTGACAAAAGAAGATTATTTAAAAAAACCAGGTTTAAAAAACACACTTTTAGGAGATGGATTAGCTACATCAGTGGCTTCACTGTTTGGAGGTCCGCCAAATACTACTTATTCAGAAGTAACGGGTGCAGTAACTATTACAAAAGCTTTTAATCCAGCAATCATGACTTGGGCAGCAATTGCAGCAATTATTTTGGCATTTGTTGGAAAACTGGGTGCTTTATTGTCAACTATACCAGTACCTGTTATGGGTGGAATCATGTTATTACTTTTTGGAATCATTGCTTCTATTGGTCTTGGAACCTTAGTTAAAGATCAAACTGATTTATCTTGTCCAAGAAATATGATTATAGTATCGATGATTTTAGTATTTTCAATTGGGGGGATGACTTTTAATTTTGGAGAAGTTGCTTTTAGTGGAATAGGGCTTGGAGCTATTGTAGGTGTACTTTTAAATTTAGTTTTGCCACAACCAAAAGCTTAAAAAAACTCTTACGGTTCTTCGGCTTTTACTCCTGGTATATAGGTTGCATACAAATATATTGGGATATTAACATCTTCTAATTGATTAACAATTAGAGGATAAACATCTTCCCATAAGAGTCCTCCAACTCCTGTTGCCAGTCTTGGAATGGCAATTGATTTTATTTTTTCTTTTGAAATTAATTTTTTTAAAGCTCTTAAACTGTGATTTATATCCGTTAAATTTGCTTTTGGTGGATGCGTTCCATGATGGGAATCTCCATCTTGAGTGAGCATGTTTATGATAATCAAATTTTTGACTTTATCCCACTTCCATACTGTTCCTACCTTTGGATGGTTCTGATGGCACCATTTGTGAAAATCTTTATGCATTTGAGGAAACATTTGATGTATTTGTAGTGATAACCCTTGAGCCATTGAATCATTTGCTGCAACCCCATGTGCAATTGCTTGTGCGCTGCTCTTTAAAATATCGCCTTGGACTGTATGTATCATAGTTACTCCTGTTTTAAGGTGGGAATATATTTTGAAAGTTCTTTTATTTCCAAATTGCTTAATCCCCCAATTTGAGATTGCATAACATCTCCGTAGCCATAACTGCTTTTTGAACCATTTTTATATGCTTGAAGTGATTTTAAAATATCACTTTCATTTAAAGTATTGACAACTTGTGTTACGCCATAACAACTTAATTCCATTTTATCTCCATGGCAAGCAAAACATACTGATTGAATAATTGCCAGTGGTTGTTTTGCAAAAATGCAAGCTGTTAAAATGAACATAACTAAAATTATTTTTTTCATAATAATTCTCCCCAGTTACCTATAAATAACAATACTCCTTATGAACTTAAGTAGTTATAAAATTTGTATTTAGTTTAAATATGTCAGTTTTTCTTAGCATTTGGCATAAATGTGCTAATATTACTAAATATTACTCTTCAAGGAAAAGCAATCAAAACAAAATTTTTAAAAGATATTTTTGGGCATAACTCATTTAGAATATTTCAAGAAGAGGCTGTTGATTCAATATTAAATCATCGTGATGTATTAACTATTTTACCAACAGGTGGTGGAAAGTCATTGTGTTATCAACTCCCAGCACTTATGATGAGTGGAGTTACTGTTGTTATTTCTCCTTTAATTGCATTAATGCAAGATCAAGTTGCTGCTTTGAATGAATTGGATATAAAAGCTAAAATGATAAACTCTTCACAAAGTAATATAGAAAACGAAGCAATCTATCAAGAGTTATTAAATAATGAATTGAAATTTATCTATGTTGCTCCTGAAAGATTTGTATCAGAAGGATTTGTCTCAATACTGCATAAAATTGATATAAATTATTTTGTTATAGATGAAGCTCATTGTGTGAGTGAATGGGGACATGAATTTAGAAGTGAATACAGAAACCTAAGCAGACTCAAACAGATATTTCCTGATGTGACAATTGCCGCTTTTACAGCAACCGCAACCAAAAAAGTCGAAGCAGATATCGTTAAATCTCTAAAATTAAATAATCCTACATTATTAAGGGGGAAAACAGTACGGGATAATTTAAATATTGAAGTAAAAAAAAGAGTATCTAATGGAAGAACTCAGCTTTTAAATTTTGTTAATGCACATAAAAATGATTGTGGAATTATATATACATTTACGAGAAAAGAGACCCAAAATGTAGCAAAATTTTTAATGCAAAAAGGTATAAATGCCAAAGCCTATCATGCAGGAATGCCAGTTGAGCTAAAAAATGAGGTTTTTAAAGATTTTACACATGAACGAATAAATATAGTTGTTGCAACCATTGCTTTTGGAATGGGAATAGATAAAAGTAATATACGATTTGTTGTTCATACCTCTATGCCAAAAACGATGGAGAATTATTATCAAGAAATTGGTCGAGCAGGGCGAGATGGGATGGCAAGCAATACCTTACTGTTATATTCAAAAGCAGATGAAGTACAAAAAAGAATACAAATTGATGATTTACCACACAGTGAGTACAAAAGTCTCATTTATAAAAAGCTTGAAGATATGTATGGTTATTGCATAAGTAGTTCTTGTAGACATCAAAACATTGCTAAATATTTTGATGATGACATAAATAATTGTGAAACTTTGTGTGATAATTGTACTAAAGGGGATGTCAAACAAATCAATATAAGTGTTGATGCAATGAAGTTTTTATCTACAATATTAAGAGCAGAGCAAAAATTTGGACAAAACCATATTATAGATATTTTAAGAGGTTCAAAAAATCAGAAAATCAAACAATTTGGTCATGACCAATTAAGTGTGTATGCTATAGGAAATGATAAATCAAAACAAGAATGGGAATCAATTAGTGAAAGACTTTTTGATTTAAAGGCTATTTTTGTAGGAGAGCATAAAGTTTTAAAAATTGACTCACTTGGTTCTGATATTTTAAAGAATAAGTTTGATGTTTTCATCGATGAAGATAAATTAGATGACTTAAAAAAAGAAAAATCTCAAGAAATTGAACTCAGTGTAGATGAAAAAATATATGAGGAATTTAGAAACTTACGAACCCAAATTGCTCAAGAACATAATGTTCCTGCTTATATAATATTTGGAGATAAAACTTTATTGCAATTAAGTCAAAAATTACCTGTAAACACTGAAGAGATGCTAGAAATTCATGGCATTGGTGAAGGAAAGATTGAAAAATACGGGGAAGTTTTTTTAGAACTTTGTAATAAACTAAAACCCCAGCAACAAAAAGAGCCCAAAAAACTTACAGATACTTTTTTAAAAACACTTGAATTAATTGAAGATGATAATGATATTGTAACCATATCCCAAATAAGACAATTGCAATTGCCTTCAATCGTTCTTCATATTAATTTATTGAATGAGCATCATAAAATAAGCAATGAAAGAAGAATGGAATTGTTAAATCAAATCAGTATTCCAAAAAAGATACAAGATTGGTGTGAAGAGGGGATGAAGTTTGAAGATTTAAAACAACTTAGACAATATTTGTACCTTTTTGAATTAACAAATAATGTAAGTAAAAATCTATAAAATGTATTAAATGTGATTATTTGATAAGGTTGTTGAAAATATTATTTAAAAGTTATTTTGATATACTAATACGAATATATTAAAATAGAGTTTAACTAGAAGAAGACGAGGCGCAATAATGAATAACATGAAAATTAAAGCTAAACTTATTTTACTTTTTGTGGTAATTAAAGTTATCCCTTTATTACTGCTTTCGTATATTGCTGTTGAAGGTGCTAAAAGCTTAAATGATTATTTTTCTAAAAGTACTCAAGATCTGTTTATTGAAAATAAAAATATTATTTCAAACACTGCAAATATTGCCATTAATGACAGTGTCGAAGCACTTGATAAAAAATCACAAACTTCTATGGAAATTTTATCGTACACCGTAGCCAATAATGTTGCTTCTTTTTTATATGAAAGAGATAATGATATTTTATTATTGTCAAACCTTCCTATAAATCAAAATACTTTAAAATCTTTTTATAACAGTAAATCGAAAAATATTTTAGTGCATGAACAATATTATTATAATGACAAAGATTCAATTTGGCAAAAAGAGGGTCTTGATAGCAGAGTAACGAGAGCCAATAAAAACGCCCTTTTAGATGATAATAAAAAAGAGTTTAACTATATAGACCCTATCAATTTAACTCAAAAATTAATTCCTATATATAAAGAAGTTGTTTTTTTTGATTTAAAAGGACAAGAAAAATATAAAGTTTCAACACTGAATAACAATAGAGTTGATGTTTCAAAAAAGAAAAATACTTATATAAAATCGGAGCGTTATTTTGCTAAAATAAAACGTCTTAAAAAAAATGAAATATATGTTTCAGATGTAATTGGAGAATATGTTGGCTCAAAAATAATTGGAACATTTACAAAAGAAAAAGCTAAAAAAAGTGCAGTTCCATTTAGACCAGAACTTCATGGCTATGCTGGAAAAGAAAATCCAGTAGGGAAAAAGTTTGAAGGTATCATACGATTTATAACTCCTGTATTTAACAATGGAGTCAAAAGTGGATATATTTCATTAGCATTAGACCATAAACATATTATGGAATACACTGATACCCTAAATCCAACAAAAGATTTTAAGCAAGATATAGCAGATGCAAGTGTCGGAAACTATGCTTTTATGTGGGATTATGAAGGTAAAAATATTTCACATCCAAGAGACTATTTTATAGTGGGATATGATTCAAAAACAGGGAATATGGTTCCTGGATGGGTCAGTGCTGACATTTCAGAGAAATATAAAAAATCAGGCAAAAAAAGTCTACATGAATTTTTAAAAGATTACCCTAAATTTGAAGAACAATCTTTGAAAAAGAAGCCAAATTTTGCACAATTAAAGCAAAAAGGGGAAATAAGTTTAGACTGTAGATACTTAAACTTTGCACCACAATGTCAAGGTTGGATGCAACTGACTAAAAATGGAGGATATGGTTCATTTATAATTTATTGGAGTAAAGTTTGGAAATTAACAACAGCTGCAACTATTCCCTATTATACAGGCCAATATAAAAATTCAAAACGTGGATTTGGATTTGTTACCATTGGTGCTAATGTGGATGAATTTCATGCAGCAGCAAATAAAACAAAAGACAATCTTCAAATCGTTTTAAATGAACAAACCAATCAAATGCAAGAAAGTGTTGAAAAGAATAAAAATAAAATAGAAGACTACATTAAAACTATTATCAATGAACTTTCAATTGTAACGTTTATTATGATATTAATCGTTATTGTTATTGCGGTGTGGATGTCAAAGTATATCACCGACAAAATTCAAAATCTTTTAATCGGTACTGAAAAATTTGCAAATCATGATTTAGATTATAAAATAAAAGTTTCTTCAAATGATGAAATAGGACTATTGGAAAAATCATTTAATAATATGGCTTATGAGGTTAAAAAACTTCATGAAGAGCAAAAAGAGTTAAATGAACATTTAGAAGATAAAGTCGAAGAAAAAACAGCTTTATTACAAGATTTGAATAAAAATTTAGAACAAAGAGTTCATGATGAACTTAAAATCAACAGACGCAAAGATGTACAGCTTTTAGAACAAAGTAAAATGGCATCCATGGGTGAAATGATTACAATGATTATCCATCAATGGAAACAGCCTTTAAATGCGATTAATATTGTAAATTCTGGAATGAAACTAAGAATTATGTTGGATAAATTAACAAAAGAAGATATTAATCATGATAATGAAGTTATTGAGAAACAAATTAAATTGATGTCTTCTACTATGGATGATTTCAAAAATTTCTTTAAACAAACTAAAAAAATTCAATATAGTGTGAAAGATACAATTCAATCCACAATTGATTTGGTTGGAAATATTTATGCCACTAAAAATGTTAATATTATTTTTAAACCAAATTGTGATGCAAAAACCGTAGGATATCCAAATGAAATCACGCAAGTTTTAATTAATATATTAAACAATGCCAGAGATGTAATTTTAGATCATGATTTAATAAATCATAATATTTACATTACAGTTGATGAATATGATACAAATATTTGTATTGGTATTCAAGATTGTGCGGGTGGTATTCCTGAAAATATTATTGAGGACATCTTTAATCCATATTTCACTACAAAAGATGATGAAAAAGGAACAGGTCTTGGTCTTTATATGTCAAAAATAATTCTTGATAAAGTTGGGGCAACTATAAGTGTTCAGAATGAAAAATTGGTTATTGATGGTGATGAATTCGAAGGAGCAAAATTTACTGTTTGTTTGATAAAAAAGATTTGAGAATAAATAGATGAATACAAAAAGCAGATGAATAGAAAAAGCAGTTACTTTTTCTATTCATAAATAATTAATTAGTCTTCAATTTTTAACTTATATCCTATTCCATAAGTTGTTATAAATAAGTCATATCCAATTTTAGATCTTAATTTTGAAAATAGTACTCTTAGTTTACTTGTATTTGGATCTTTATTAAAGTCATCTTTCCATAAATGTTCCATGATTTGAGCATTTGAAAAAGTTGAGTCTACGTTTGTACAAAAAAGATTTAATAAAACCATCTCTTTTTTTGTTAAGCTGATATCTTCTTCATTTTTATACAGTTTATGATTTGTTTTATCCCATTTAATAATTTGGTTAATTTGTAAAAAGTTACTTTGCGAATTTTTATTATTTAGTTTTTCAATAGTAGTGTTAATGATTTCTTCAAGTTCAAACGTTTTTATTGGTTTTACAAGATACTTAGTTAAGTTTAATTCAGTTGCTTGAAGTAAATTATCTGTATCGCTGTATGCTGTAAGCATAATGATTTTAACATTTTCATCTTTTTTTCTAATTAATGTAGCAAGGTCTAAACCATTGATTCCAGGCATATTAATATCCAACAATAATACATCAGGTCTATATTTATTATATTGCTCTAAAGCTTTTGTACCATTATCTGCTTCATAAACTTTACCAAAATAAGATCTTAAAAAGCTAACATAATTTTCTCTTATAGAGTCATTGTCTTCTGCATACAAGATTGTATATTTATTTTCCATTTTTTTTCCTAAATAATAATTGTGAATTTGGCACCTTCTTCAGTGTTTTCTACATCGAGTGTACCATTCATATTTTGCTCTATAATCATCTTTGAAATATAAAGTCCCAAGCCACTATTTTTTTTACTTTTTTTAGTAGAAAAATAAGCTTCGAATATTTTATCTAAACATTCTTTGTTAATACCTTGTGCATTATCACAAATTGTTACTTTTGATTTTCCATTGTGTGAAGAAATTTCAATTTGTATTGTTGGTAGTTCAATATTTCTTATTTCAAATATATCTAATGCATTAATTAAGACAGTGAGTATGGCTTGTTGATACTGCGTCATATACCCATCTATATTCTCATCCTTAATGACGTTAACATCAATATTAACCTTATGTATAAACTTGGGAAAAAGTATGTGTAAACACTCAGTAATTGCTTGTTTGGTACTGAATATATTTTTTTCTTTATCTGGTGAGAAAAAAGTACTGAAGTCTGAAATAGTTTGTGATAAAAAATTTGTAGTATCTTCAATCTCTTCAATATCTTTTTTTAAGGTATCTAATGTAAAAGAACCTTTTTTAAAGTTATTATACATCGTCATTGTTACAGAATTGATTTGTGCAAGTGGTTGTCTCCATTGGTGTGTAATCATTCCTAAAAGTTCACCCAATGCAGCCATTTTAGACTGTTGAAACATAATTTTGTCTTTTTTCCTGTTTTTTGAAACTTCTTCTAATACTCTTTGTTCCAAAGTACGATTTAGTTTAATTAATTTTGCTGTTTTATCATCAATGACGTTATGAAGCTCTTTTTGATATTTTTTTTGTTTGTCTTTGTGAATAATAAACTGCTTTTTAACATAATCAGAAAACATTATTAGAAACAGTATTAACAAAATAGTTACAAAAACATTCAATAAAAACATTCTTGTGATAATCACTTGATTCTCTTTTTTAAATATTTCTTCTTTTAATTTAATTTTGTCATTAATGTCTTTTGGATAGAACCCATGTCCTAGAATCCATCCAAATTGATTTAGTCTTTTGATGTATGATATTTTATCGCTTTTGTGCGGTTCATTTCCTTTTTCTAATTTATATGTTGTAAAACCTTCTTGAAAACTTGCGACTTTAATAATGTTTTTTACTATGTTTTGCATAGTAGAATCCATCTCATAAAATTTTTTATTTGCAGAGAGATATTTTTCATGACTAGATAGGAGCTCACCCTCTTTATTTATGATAAAAAAGTAGTCATCATTTTGACTAAACGTAGAATTTTTTAAACGTTTAAGTAAATCTTTTTGTAAATCTTTTTCATATTCATCAATATACAATCCTGTTCCAATAAACCAATCAAAAGGCTCAAGTACTTTATGAAAACCTATTTTTTCATATTGCTCTTTAGTATAAGGTTTAGACCACCACCATTTTGAATAGGTCTCTTTGTTCTCTTTCAAAATAGGAAGAATATCTTTGATGACCTTTTTCCCATTTTTATCTTTGTAGTTGATTAGACTTTTACCCTCAAGCTCCGGTTTAATAGGATGTAATACGTTGGTACCTTCTAAAGTATAAATAAAGAAATAATCTCTACCATCATCAAATCGTATATTTCTTAATGTATTTTTTATAAGGTCTTTTAGTTGATTTGAGGGTAAGTCTTTGTTGGCATTATAAATACTTGTGGCAATCGCATGTGCTTGATAAACTTCTTCTTTTAAATGATTTTTCATCTCTAAACTGGCTTTTTTGAATTCATTTTCAAAAACTTCAGACATATTTAGAACTTGTGATTTGATTCTTTGTTTATTTGACTTAATGAAATCTTCTTTTATATTTTTGATATCATCTCTAAAGCCATTTCTATTTTGAACAGTAAAAAAATAGGTTACAACCGCTGAAAGAATTATAATTATTACAATAGGAAGTATTTTAATAGATATTAATATTTTCTTTTCATCTTTATTCAGCATTTATTTTATAATCCATATTTTTTATCTTCTATTTTAACTAATTTTATAAGTAAAAAAGATTAATTATGATAAAAATATATACTAAATAAATTATATGACAAAGGATTCAAATGGCAAAAGCAAAAGAACATCATTTTGATATTTCTGCAAAACTTGATATGCAAGAGATGAAAAATGCCGTAGTACAAGCTCAAAAAGAAGTTGATAACAGATATGATTTTAAAGGTGTGTTAAAAGAGATTGATTTTAATCAAACAGCAAAGACATTAACTTTGTTAAGTGGAAGTGATAATAAAGTCGATGCAATGAGAGATATCATGATTTCAAAAATGAATAAAAGAGAAATCTCAATTAATTCACTTGAAGAATTAAAAGCTGAAGATGCAAGTGGAGGTAATCGAAAATTTACATACAAAATAATTGATACCATTGAAAGTGATGAAGCAAAAATCATCCAAACAGAGATTAAAAAATTGAAACTCAAAGTCACTGCGGTTAACCAAGGTGAAGAAATAAGAGTTGCTGGTAAAAATTTAGATGATTTACAATCTGTAATGAGACATCTTAAATCGTTAGAATTAAAAGCACCCTTAGTATTTGATAACTTTAGATAAATTTAGATTAATTAATATTCCTTGTAGGTTGTAAAATACAACCTACAATTATAGAATTATAAAATTATAAATTATTTAACATAAACTACGTCAGCATTTGCTTCTTTATTATGTTTAAATACTAAATCTCCACCTGAAGCAGATGAATGACATGCAATACAACCTACTGGCATACCTTTAGCAACTTTTCCCGCAAGATTTACTCCTTTTGGGTCTTTATGTAATGAGCCATCTTTTTTATATTTTACCCAAAACCAATCAGCATTTTGAGGATCATACCCTTTATCCATTTTCATCATAACTGTAACGGCTTTAAGATATTTTGCTCTGTCTTTTGCAACATTTTTAATGCTTACATCAGCTCCACCATAGTTACGTTTAACAATAACTCTTTTACCATCAATCATACCTTCTACGACTTCTCTGACTTTCCCATGTGGAGGGCCACCTACATAAAGATTTGACGGTGTCGAATTTAAACCTTTTGCTTCAAGTTTATCCCATAATAGTCTTGAATAAGCTATTTCTAGAACATTACCAAATGGCAGTGCTGCCATTTTTTCCATACCCATTTTTGCACTGTCTTTTTTGACATCCATACTTTTATCACCTGCGAATAACCCTGTGACCAAAAGTGCGGATGTGGCAACTGCTGCTAATAATTTTAATTTCATAATATCCTCCTGATTTTTCTTCTTTTATTTTAGATAAATTTTGTGGCAAAATTGTGGCTTATGCTTTTATTGTTTATCTATGTTGAAATTATAATTTTTATGTGTTAAGCATTTGTGTAGACAAAAATAAATACAATATGTTTTTAACAAAAATCACTATTGGAGTTTTCATGGATTACTATATTTTGGATAAAACAAACATTGTTGAATATTTAAATGGTATACAAAAAATTAAAGATTATTTTAACGGTGATCCTTTAGACATTAATGAAATAGGTGATGGAAATTTAAATTTTGTTTTTATAATAAAAAGCAAAAAAGAGAGTTCTAAAGCTTTGATTTTAAAGCAAGCTGTTCCGTATTTGCGATGTGTGGGAGAAGAGTTTCCTTTAAATAGAGAAAGAATGACATATGAAATAAGAGCTTTACAAAGTTATTATGAACAAACACCTGATTACACTCCTATTATTTATGATGCAAATGAGGAGATGAGTGCAGTTGTGATGCAATTTTTAGATACTCATATTATTATGAGAAAAGGAATGATAGAAGAAACTATTTATCCAAAATTTGCAGACCATATATCAACTTTTTTAGCCAATAACTTATTTAAGACATCTTCCCTTTATTTGGATTCTACATCAAAAAGAGCGTTAATCAATCAATTTAATAACAACACAGAGTTATGTAAATTAACTGAAGATTTTGTATTTACCTTTGCTTTTATGGAACATGATACCAATGATGAATATGCAAATGCCCATGAGAGTGCAAAAAAATTATTTGAAGACATGAAATTTAAAAAAGCAGTACTTGGACTTAAATATAAATTTATGACTCAAACAGATACCTTATTGCATGGTGATTTACATACAGGCTCAATCATGTTAAATAAAAAAGAGACATTTGTTATTGATCCTGAATTTGCATTTGTAGGTCCGTATGGATTTGATATTGGGGCGCTTATTGGAAATTTAATTATGTCATATACCTCACATATTGCACTAGAATCAGAAATAACATACAGCGAATGGATTTTAGATTTAATAGAAGAAATCCTAGTGAAATTTGAAAGTAAATTTCTGCAATTATGGGATAACCAAGATGAAAGTGCTTTAGTACTTCCTGGTTTTATAAATAAAAATGAATTGGATGAATATAAAAAAGAATTTATGTTAAATATTTTAAGAGATACTGTAGGATTTGCAGGATGTAAAATGACCAGAAGAATGTTTGGAATTGCTGGTGTTGAAGATATCAGAGCTATTGAAGATTTAAATATAAGAGATAAAGCGATAAAACATACATTAAAAATCTCGAAAAAATTTGTTAAACATTACAGTGAAGTAGAAAATATAAAAGATATTATAAATATTATTAAAGGTAAAAAATAGATGAATGGAAAATATAAAGCTTTTTGGTTAGATGAAAACAACGATGTGGTTATAATTGATCAAACGAAATTACCTTTTGAATATGAAACAGTAACATTAAAAACAGCCGATGATGCCATTTGGTCAATCAAAGATATGTTAGTACGAGGTGCAGGAGTTATTGGAAATATTGCTGCATTTGGAGTTTACTTAGCAGTCAAAGAAAACAGTAAAATAACATACATTAGAAAAAAAGCACAAGAAATAAGAGAGTCAAGACCCACAGCAGTAAATTTAATGTGGGCAGTTGATATTATGATGGAAAAACTTGAAAGTGACAAAGAAAACTTATTAGAAATTGCATTACTAGAAGCTATAAATATCACTGATGGTGATGTAGAACGAAGTGCACAAATAGGTAAGTATGGGTGTGATAAATTTGAAGAAATTATGAAGCAAAATGGAAAAACTTCCATAAATGTTCTAACGCATTGTAATGCTGGATGGTTAGCAATTGTTGATGATGGTTCGGCATTAGCGCCTATTTATGAAGCGCAAAGAAGAGGGATTGATATTCACGTGTGGGTTGATGAGACCAGACCTCGAAACCAAGGTGCTAATTTAACAGCTTGGGAGTTGGGAAAAAGTGGAATTAATCATACAATTATACCTGATAACACAGGTGGATATTTGATGCAACAAGGTGAAGTTGACGTTTGTATTGTTGGAGCAGATCGAGTGAGTGCGCAAGGTGATGTTGCCAATAAAATTGGTACATATTTAAAAGCATTGGCTGCTCACGATAATAATATACCTTTTTACGTAGCCATTCCAGAAGGAACACTTGATTTTGATATTGTTGATGGAGTTAAGGATATCCCCATTGAAACAAGAAGTGAAAAGGAAGTGAAGTACATGAGAGGGCTTAATGAAAAGGGAGAAGTACAAGAATTATTAATCACTCCAAAAGATTCAAAAAGCATTAATTATGGTTTTGATATTACCCCTAATAGATTAGTAACTGGACTTATAACTGAAAAAGGTATTTGTAAAGCAAATCAAAAAGCCATAACAAGTATGTTCAAATGACAAATAATATTGAAGAAAACTCTGCAATTGACGATGGCGTCGTTAAATATTCTTTAGAGTTTGAACAAACACAAGAACTTCTAATAAAGCAGTGTAAAAAAATTGAAAAAATCAGACAACGACTCTATGCCTTAGGTTTGATTGGTGCATATAAAAATGGTATTGGATATGGAAATATCAGTTTAAGACATGAACAGTCTAAAGAGTTTTTAATTACTGCAACTCAAACGGGTGAGCTGAAAAAATTAAAACCAAAACATTACTCACAGGTGACTAATGTAAATTTTGAAACGTTTAAAACGTATGCAAAAGGATGCAGTAAGCCAAGCAGTGAGTCTATTACTCATGCAGCCATTTATGCATTGGATAAAAATATCAATGCTGTTGTTCACGTACATAACGAAAAGCTTTGGAACTTTATGCTTGAAAATAATTATTTAAGTACGAATGATACACCTTATGGAACACCTGAAATGGTTGAAGATATCAATGATATGTATAAAAATATTGATCCCTTATTAAATAATGCTTTTGTGATGAAAGGTCATTTTGAAGGTGTGGTTACTTTTGGAAAAACGTTAAAAGAAGCAGAAAAAACTCTTTATGAAATTATAGAAGAGTTATTAAAATAAATTTATAGGAAAATAGATTATTTTCCTATAAAAAATATTTAAAATATTTTTTTATAACTGTGACAGTAAGGCACTCCACCTTTTTTCTCATAATAATCTTGATGATAACTTTCTGCATCAAAGAATTTATTTGCTTTATACAAGGATGTAGCTACCTTATATCCCTTAGAAGTTAAAATTCCTATGAGTTTATCTGATGTTTTTTTCTCTTGCTCATTATTATAAAAAATAGCAGATAAGTATTGACTGCCAATATCTGGACCTTGTCCATTGGTTTGTTCCATATCATGTATTTCAAAAAAGAGTTTGGTTAATTTTTCATAGGAGATAACTGCTGGATCATATACAATTTTTACTGCTTCAAGATGTCCAGTATTCCCCCGTACCACTTGAAAGTAATTTGGATTTTGAATCATACCACCCATATACCCACTGATTGCATCTTTTACACCTTTTTGTTTTTCAAAATGATATTCTACTCCCCAAAAACAACCGCCTGCAAAGTAAGCATTTTTTGTTGTCTCTTTTGCATACACAGAGGGTGTTATAAAAAGTGCTAATATCAATCCTGCAATAACCAGAAAAATTCTCATTTTATTATCCTTTATTTTTATAATTGTATATCAAAAGTGTTTAGTCTATATTTAGTAATAGGTATTAATATTTCAACTTATTCATACATAAGTATAGTAAATAACACAATCGTGACAGTTTTAAATATTTTGATTTTAAAATATAATGATATAATTATAAAAAATTATAAGGCTTTTTTATGACAACAATTACACAAGAAGAAAGAGATGCGGTTTATAAAACCATTTATAACAGACGAGATACAAGAGGTGAGTTTAAAAGTGATGTTGTAAGTGATGAAGTAATTGCAAGACTTTTAGATGCTGCACATCATGCCCCAAGTGTTGGGTTTATGCAACCATGGGATTTTATCGTTATAAAAGACAAAAAAATTAAACAAAAAATAAAAGATGGTTTTGAGATTGCACACAAAGAAGCTGCTAATATGTTTGAAGGTGAAAAACGAGAAACCTATAAAACGTTGAAACTTGAAGGTATTACTGAAGCACCAATTGGAATATGCATCACATGTGATAGAAAAAGAACAGGTGATACAGTAATTGGAAGAACGGCCAATTTAGAAATGGATTTGTACAGTGCGGTTTGTGCAGTACAAACACTTTGGTTAGCAGCAAGGGCAGAAAATTTAGGTGTTGGTTGGGTGAGTATTATTCATCATGAAGTCATACAAGATGCATTAAATATTCCAGATGATATTGTTCCAATTGCGTACCTTTGTATTGGGCATGTGACACATTTTCATGAAAAACCAGAACTAGAAAAAGCAGGTTGGCTACCACGAATGCCTTTAGAAGAATTGGTTCATTATGATACTTGGGGAAATAAAAAATAAGGAGTATAATTACTGTAGGAGATTAATATGAAATTTTTTAAAAATATAATTTTTATATGCCTACCATTACTTTTTATTTCTTGTAGTCAAAAATCAGTATTTTCTTTTGTAGAAAAAGAAAATACCTTGGTTTTTGCTCAAAATAAAATTGTTAATACCCACGTTAAATTAACAAATCCTACGTATACACACACGTTTAACTCTTGTACCATTTCCTCTTATACTATTAGTGACAAGAACTCTTTATATGGTAAGTTGTTTATTGAAAATATTGCTTTAAATTCCAATTGTAGTTGGACAGGTTTGCCTACAAGTTTTTTTAAACAAAGTTTTAAATACACATTGAAATTATCTCGTATTGAAACCATTGAAGATATTGATATTGGTAGTTTCAATTTCAAAACACTTCTTATTGATGAAAAATCATATATGAATTTGATATACATTTTTTCAACTACTCAAGAAACTATTATTGCGGATTACGAAGGTAAGCTATCAAATAAATTATTGAAAGAGCTAAAAGCTGATTATGAAAATAAATCTCTTTTGAAACCAAGATATATATCAAACTATAGTAAGAGTTTAGTAGATAGTAATATATTAAATGATTACTTTGTCAAAGAACGTCCAGACTGAAGAAAATAGATTATATTAATGTAAACAACTCAATGAGTTGTTTACGAAAAATATGACGTATTTGCTATGTTTTCAACCAATACTGTAGCATAAGATGCTTTTGGGAGTATGAATTTGAGTTTACATTTTTTTTCTTTTTTATTATAGTTTACCGATACATTTTGAGGAAAGACAATTGCTGCTCGTCGTAAACCTTTTTCTTGGATATAAGTGTCATCAAACTGTTCTTCAATTTCTTTTGCTTCACCAAATGCTCTGTATACACCACGCCCAGCTAAAAGTCCGGTAAATGTAGTTTTGTGATTGTTAAAATCATCTTGTATCTTATCATTGATTACTTTTGGAGTAAATACCTTTTCATCTTCCAAATTTATCATAACATCACCAGCAAGAAGTTTATATGAATCATCCAAATCTTTTGAGAGTTCAATTCTTTTAGCCAACCATCTGTTGAAAAAATCACTTTGATACGCAGAAATCAACATTTTTTCCAGTTTTCTATCTTTAATTTTAAGTTCTCCGTAGATAACTTTTCTGGCTTTATCTAAATTTTCTTTGACATCACGTCCGAATCTTTGGTATCCAAAGTAGTTTGGAAGTCCTATCTTACTTATTTGTTTAATTCTTTTTTGAATCTCAAATAGATCTTTTTCTTCGACTTCATGTAAGTTTATTTCAAAGGCATTTCCCTTTAAATCTCCAATATTGAGTTTGGTTTTGTGTAAAAATGTTTCTAAAATCTCAATTTTATTGTGTTTGAATTTTTTTATGTCTTTGGCATATTTTCTTGGAATTGAAAGGTATTGTGTGGTTGTTGCATTTTTATCTTTTAATCCAGCATAACCTATCTCATTATCATAAATTCTTAATCCTGTAGCTAATTTTTCAATTAAATCCCACGTTCCTAAGTTCACTTTTTTTACTTTTAAAATAATAAAGTTACCTTTGTTGGTGAAATTTATAGGTTGTTCCGTTACGATAAAATCGTCAACATTTTGATAAAATTTAAAATCTAATTTTTCTTGTTTTTGTAAAAAAACTCTTTTCATATATTCACTTTGTTTAATTTTTCGTATTGTATCTAAAAGCATTGATTAAATGCATTAAATCAAACTTGTAGTTTATTAGTAATAGTTGTACACATTAATTCCACAGAATATTTATTTATACTTCTTTTATAATAAAGGAGAAAGAATGAAAAAAATATTATTATCAGCAGTACTTGTTGGTTCACTGTTTGCACAAGAAGAGGATTTTATTGAAGTTGGTATTGGTTATGAAAGCTCTAAAGATAACTTTTCAACATCTTCACAAAGTAATATAAATTCATTTTCTAATGCAAAAAAAGAAAATGAAGTTTTTGGATTAATAAATTTTAATTATGCCTATTCTGTCAATGAAAAAACAAACATCTATATTGGTTCAGGATATGAAAATTTGTATTTAGGAAGTGAATTTGAAACAAAATTAGGACTATTTGATATAGGGTTAACTTTTAATATTGGAGATGAAGAGTGGCAAAATCCATTTGACATAAATGAAAATAGAAAAAAAACAGATGTAGATGAAGTGGGCATGTATGTAGGATACAGTTTTGAATTAAGTGAATCTTTTCAGTCCAAATTATTATATTCTTATTCAAAAAGGAGCTATGATACTGAGACAGTGCAAGAAGATTTAAAAAGAGATGGAAATAGACATGTAATAACACTAGATAATTCATATACAACCAATGTTTTTGATAAAGAAGTTACTTTTTTAATTGATGGTAGTTACGAACAATATAATGCACAAGGGGCTTCTAGCAATTATGATTACTACTCTGTAGGATTAGGAATATCTTCTGATATAATAAATAATATAAATTTTACTTTTTTAACGAATAATGGTAGAAAAAAATATGATAAAAGTAACTCCGTTTTTGATAAAAGAGTTGATTCAACTACAAATAGTGTAGTTGGTATATTTAAATTTAATGATTACTTTGGTTATGAAAATTTTTATGTAACAGTTACTTCTGGTCTAGAAAAAGAAGACTCAAATGTAAACTTTTATAATAAAGAAAATATATTTGCTTTATTATCTATAGGTTATAAGTTTTAATTAATAGGTAGAGATATTTCAAATAAAGCACCATTTGGAATATTCTTTACATTTAACTTTCCCTTCATATGTTTTTCAATTATTACTTTTGACATATAAAGACCTATTCCCATTCCATTCTCTTTTGTCGTGAAATAGGGCTCAAATACTTTATTTAATATTTTTTCATTGATTCCTAAAGCATTATCACTAATTAAAATTGATACTTCTTTTCTAGTATGTTGAATAGTTATGTTTATTTTTGGGTTATCAATTTGTTTTTCAATAAATGCTTGTTTTGCATTGTTTAAAATATTAAAAATAACTTGAGTGAATTCATTTTTATAAGAGTTGATAAATATCTCCTTCTCACATAAAATTTGAACTTCTATGTCATAGTGTTTTAATGCTGCTTTTAATAAGTCATGACTATTTTCAATAGAGTTTAAAATACCAAATTTTTCTACTCTTTTGTCTGTTCTAAAAAAATTTCTAAAATCATCTATTGTATTTGACATAAACTCAATTTGAGTATTCATTTCTTCAGATTTTTTATCAAAATAAGTAGGGGTTAGTTTTTTATTATCGTATGCTGCTTTTAAATTCATATTAACATAGGAAAGATGTGTTAAAGGTTGTCTCCACTGATGAGCTATATTAGCAACCATTTCACCCATAGAAGCCAATTTACTTTGGTGTATCAATAACTTTTCGTTTTCTTGTTTTTCTAATTCCATTATTTTAATTTTAAGCCCTAACGCAAAAGAAAAAATCAAAGCTTCTATTGGAAAAGCAAAATGCAATATATAAGCTTCATTGATGGAAATATAGTCAGTTTCTACTATGACAATACTAAGAAATAAAACCATCCATCCTATAATATAAAATATCGCAGGTTTATATCCATTTTTGACTATAAAAAAAGCAGAAGATATCATAATAGCAATAGGTAAATAAGTTGGTATGTAATTGTATAGAATTGTATTATCAGTAAAAACAATACCAATCAAATCAAGGTAAGTTAATATGAGAATAAAAAGTAATAACTTATAAATTTTTGGTAATGATTTTTTTATACTTAAAAAATTTATACTAAATAAAATTGAAAAAATGATTATCAAATTAACACAGAGATCAAAAATATTAATATACTGATATAAATAACTCACCAGTTTTATTGGTACCCCTATAATCAACAATATGCCAATAGAAAAGAATTGTAAACATGAATAATATAGAAATGATTTTTGTCTGTTGAAATAAAAAAATGCTAAGTTATATAATAAAGCACATAACATTATTCCATAAGCTAAACCAAATATGAGTTCTTCTTGTGTCATGATATATTTGTATTCATTTTGAGTATATAGACTCATTTTTAGTAGCGGCATTCCGCTCTTATAATCAAAAGTGACAATTATTTCATTAGGTGAATTTTTATTTATTTCATATATAGGAAAATCATTTTTAAGTGTATATTTTTCACTTGAAGATGTCATATGTACATTATCCATAAGTAGTCTTAAATAAAATTTTTCATTTTTTAATACTTTTGCATCAATTAAAAACTTAAGTTTGAAATTTTTGTTTTTAAAGTTGGATACGTTATAAATCTTTGTAAATTTAGCTCCATTTGAAGACACAAATACATCGGTTATAATGGAGTCCTTAAGTGACTTGGCATATATACTTATTGTAAGAAATAAAAGTATTATAATAATTCTCATATTAAATCTTGCAAAACAATTTGATAACCTATTCCAGATACATTTTTAATGCACTTTTTGGATATTTTTTTTCTTAACTCTTTTATAACTGCACGAAGTGCATCTTCACTCATCAAAGTTTCCCATACATAGTTGCTAAATTCGTTATATCCTACGGCTCTATTGCTATTGTTAATCAATAAGTCTAAGCTTAACAATTCTTTTTTAGCTAGTTGTACTTGTGTCTTATGTTTAAATAGTGTTTTATTAAAAATATCATAAGTATAATTATCACCAATTTTAATAATATTACTACGTTTTTTAAAGTCTAAGATGCAATCTTTTAATACGGGTAATATCTTGTCCGCTGTAATTGGTTTGATAAGGTATTTTACAAGTCCCAGTTCAATAGCTTGTAATAAATAGGATGTCTCTAAAAAAGCTGTTGCAATAACTATTTTTGTAGTTTTATCCTTTTCTCTTATTTTTTTAACCATTTCTATACCATTGAGCTTTGGCATTTTTATATCTGTAATTATAATGTCAGGGTTGATTTTTTCATAGATTTCAAGCCCATTTATACCATCTTTTGCACTGTACACATAATCACAATAAAAGGTTAAATATTCAACTGCATTTTCTCTTATAGCTTCTTCATCATCAATATATAAAATTTTTAAATTTTTAAGTTCTATCATTTTTATTTTCCTAATTAGAGTTAATTATACAATATTTAAAAAAAAGTTAGTTTGTCCCTTTTAATAAGTTAATGATATCTTGCATATTCTCTTACCTTATATTATTTTATAATATAAACAGAATTATAAATAAAAAAAATGTGAGAAGCATGTGAAAAGTGTTATGATATACTCTAAAAAAAAGATATTAAGGATACCTATGCCTTGCGAATATAGAGAAGAACATGATTTAATTGGTAAAAAAGAGATACCTTTTGATGCGTATTATGGAATACAAACCAGTAGAGCAAAAGAAAATTTTGATATTTCAGGTAATGCGATATCTAAATATCCCAAATTGATTATTTCATTGGCTCAAGTTAAAAAAGCCTGTGCTATGGCTAACTTTGAATTGGGTTTATTGGATGAAAAAATTTATGATGCAATTTTTGCAGCTTGTGATGAACTCATAAACAGAAAATATCATGACCAATTTATTGTTGATCCCTTTCAAGGAGGTGCTGGAACTTCAACGAATATGAATGTTAATGAAGTCATTGCAAATATTGCCTTAGAATTTATGGGACATAAAAAAGGTGACTATCATATCATTAATCCTAATAATCACGTTAACTTATCTCAATCAACAAATGATGTGTATCCCACAGCTGTCAGACTTGCCTTGTATGATTATATTGCAAAACTTGAAGATAAGATGAAAATACTGCAATACTCATTTGCTTTAAAAGCCAAAGAATTTAACCATATCATTAAAATGGGGCGAACTCAACTTCAAGATGCAGTACCTATGACATTGGGACAAGAATTTAATGCTTTTGCCATTATGATGGGAGAAGATCTTGCTTTATTAACTATGACTAAAAATCTTTTGGCACAAATGAATCTTGGTGCAACTGCAATAGGAACAGGGATTAACTCTTCACCTAAATATTCACCTTTGGTAAAAGATAAACTGTGTGAAGTAACAAATAAACCCTTTGAGACGTCTTGTGATTTGGTTGAAGCCACACAAGATACTTCGACGTTTGTTCATGTATCAGGAGTGTTAAAAGCCATTGCGACAAAGGTTTCAAAAATATGTAATGATTTGCGATTGCTTAGTAGCGGACCACGAACAGGAGTTAATGAAATAAACCTTCCTGCCATGCAAGCTGGAAGTTCAATCATGCCAGGAAAAGTAAATCCTGTTATTCCTGAAGTTGTCAACCAAGTGGCATTTCAAGTCATTGGAAATGATGTGACTATCTCAATGGCAAGTGAAGGTGGACAATTACAATTAAATGTATTTGAACCTGTAATTGCTTACAATTTATTTCAATCAATATCCATGATGTGTAATGCCTTTGAAACGTTGGCATATAAATGTGTTGATGGAATTACAGCCAATGAAGAAGTATGTAAAGATAAAGTACTTAACTCTATTGGATTAGTCACTGCACTTAATCCTTTAATAGGATATCAAAACTCAACCCAAGTTGCTAAAGAAGCTTTAATGCATAATCGAAGTGTTTATGACATTGTTTTAGAAAAAGAGTTATTAACAAAAATGCAATTGGATGAATTTCTTAAACCAGAAAATATGGTTAAACCAAGACTTAATGGATTCTCATAATAACTCTTTCATAATTAGAAATGTCTAAATATATTTATATTTAGACATTTTTGGATAGTATTTCGCTTTAATCCATATACAGGAATCATTGTGACAAACTTAATTGAACTTATACAACAAAAAACAAATATCAACAAAGAACATATTCAAAATATTTTATCTCTTATTAAAGAGGGTGCTACCATTCCTTTCATTGCAAGATACAGAAAAGAAAGAACTGGAAATGCTAACGATGAAAAACTTCGAGAATTTGAAGAAGTTTATAACTACTTTAATAAATTACTTAATAGAAAAGAAGAAATAATTGACATTTTAAAAGAGCGTGATTTTTTAAACGAAAAGCTTCTAGTAAATATCAATGAAGCTAAAACGCTAACTATTCTTGAGGATATCTATGCTCCCTTTAAACAAAAGAAAAGTTCACGCTCAACAACTGCCATTGAAAATAATCTTGAAGGATTGGCCAATATTATTCAATGTACGAAGTACTCGCTTGATGAGGTATTTCAAAAAGCCAAAAGTTTTTTAAATGAAAACTATACCACTGCAGATGACGTAATAAATGGAGCAAAAGATATTATTGCTCAAAGATATGCGGATGATTTTAAAAGTAAAGAAATTGTACGACGTCTTATTCAAACTCATGGAGCCCTAGAGACAAAAGCAACAAAAACGTTTGAAGAAGAAGGTTTATATAAAAACTATAAAAGTATAAATGAAAAAATAAAATATGTTAAAAGCTATCGGTTTTTGGCAATGAATAGAGCTGTCAATGAAAAACAGCTTACTATGAAGATAAATATTGATGAAAAAACCATTCTTGAAAATATAAAAAAATATAAAATCCATGTAAATGCAAACAGTTCAAAAGAACTTTTGTTTGATGCATATAAAGATGGTTTAAAAAGAATTTTACTTCCCAGTTTAAAACGTGAAGCTCTGAGTAGCTTAAAAGATACTGCTTCAAAAGAATCCATCAATGTTTTTGGTAAAAATCTTTCAAGTTTGTTATTAACTCCTCCTGTTATAAACAAAGTTATCTTAGGAATGGATCCGGGTTTTAGAACTGGATGTAAACTGGCAGTCATTAATGAAGATGGACAATATTTAGATTGTGCCGTTATATATCCCACTAAACCCAAAGAGGATTATACAGAGTCCTCAAAAGTAGTTTTAAGATTGATACAAAAATACAAAATAAATACCATTGCCATTGGAAATGGTACGGCATCCAATGAGACAGCCAGTTTTGTATCACAACTTATCAAAGAAAACTCTCTTGACATCAAATATGCAGTTGTGAGTGAAATTGGGGCTTCTGTATACTCTGCTTCTAAAATTGCTCAAGAAGAGTATCCTTCACTTGATGTGACAATAAGAGGTGCAATATCAATTGCACAAAGATTGCGTGATCCTATGGCTGCACTTGTTAAAATTGATCCAAAATCATTAGGTATTGGACAATATCAGCACGATGTAAATCAAAGTGACTTATCTAAAAAATTGCAAGATGTTACTATTGATTTAGTAAACAGTGTGGGTGTTGATGTAAAATCTTCTTCTTTTACACTTCTTTCCCATGTTGCTGGAATTTCTCAAACCTTGGCAAAAAATATTGTTCAATACCGAGAAAGCAACACTATAAAAAGTAAAAATGACTTGAAAAAAGTAAAAGGAATAGGTGCCAAATCTTTTGAACAGTGTGTGGGTTTTTTAAGAATTAAAGATGGAAACTCAATCTTAGATAACACAGGAGTTCATCCAGAAAATTACAAAACAGCTTTAATATTACAAAAAAACTATGATATACAAACAATACAAGAAAATCAAATCAAAGAGTTAGCTGTAAAATTATCAATAGGATATGAGACTTTAAAAGACATCATTGGTGAGCTTAAAAAACCAGGGTTTGATATACGTGAAGAGTTGGAACAAATCAGATTTGAAGATGATATCAAAGATATCAATGACTTAAAAGAGGGGTATATTGTCTCAGGAATTGTAAGAAATATAACAGATTTTGGTGCCTTTGTTGATATTGGTTTAAAAAACGATGCATTACTTCATATCTCTCAAATTTCAAAAAATAAGATTTCTCACCCCATGGAAGTTTTGAGTGTGAATGAACAGTTACATAAAATAAAAGTCATTCAAGTTGATATTGAAAAACAAAGAGTAGGGCTTAGTTTAAAACAATTGTAAGCCTTTGATTACTTATAAAACTTTGCCAATTTATTTGGATGAATGCCACAAAAATATAAACTAATTAAAAGCCAATTTCGCAAGGTATTTTTAACCAAACCATTTTCTTCCCATTTGCGTGCGCTGGTGATGACTTTTTGGTCCAGTATTTTTATTTCGAAGTGATTCTTTTTGAGTTTTTGCATTAAGTTTACGTCTTCCATGAGTAAAAAGTTCTCGTATCCTTTTACTCTTTGGAATACTTTTCTTTTAATAAATATGGCTTGATCTCCATAAGGAAGTCTTGTTTTTCTTGAACGCCAAGAGGCAACTTTTGCTATGGTTTTTATTTTTTTATCCTGAGTATCAAAGTCTAAATCAAAAGCACCAGCACTAATAGTATGACTACTTAAAGTTTCACAGATTAAAGCAATGGCATTTTTGGGCAAAAAAGTATCTGCGTGTAAAAAAAGTAGGAAATCACCGGTGGCTTTGTTTGCACCTTCATTCATTTGATTTGCTCTGCCTTTTATACTATTTAATTTTATAATACTATTTATTGTTACATCATCAACAGTTGAGCCATTATCTCCATCTACAACGATGATTTCTATTTCATTACTATTGTAATTGATGTTTTTTAAATATTGTAAAAACTTGTTAATATTTTTTTCTTGATAAACGGGAATAATGATTGAAAGTTCTATAATAAATCCTTAGGATAAAATTTTTATAATTATAATATGTCTAAATATAAGAAAGGATAAATTGTGTTTAGGTAATAATCTATAAACAATTAGTAAACACTATTAAAGTAAAATACTTAAATTTTTTAAAAGGTAAAATTATATGAGCGATTTTTGGCAAACTAAAAAAATATTAAAAGATAAATTTGATTTGATTCAGATAAATATTGGAAATATGTGTAATCTAACTTGTACACATTGTCACGTGGGAGCCAGCCCCAAGGGTGATAAAAATATGAATCTATTAACTGCAAATAGGTTAATTGATAAAATAGTACAAATGGATATTAAAACAGTTGAATTTACTGGTGGAACTCCAGAAATGAATGAAAATTTTTTAACTTTTTTAACCAGACTTCATTCTGCGGGTAAAAAACTCGTTGTTCGAACAAGTTTGACTGTGTTAGATGACAGAAGATATGAACATTTTTTAGAATTTTATAAAAAATACAATGTAAAGGTTATTGCCTCTTTACCCTCAGTTTTTGAAGATGCTACGACCCGTCAGCGAGGTTTTGGAGTATATGATACCACCATAGAATTATTGAAAAAACTAAATGATATGGGGTATGGAAAAGGTGAGTTAGAATTAGACTTGGTTTATAATCCCGTTGGAGTTTATCTTCCTGCCCCTCAACAACAACTTGAAAATGAATACAAAACTATTTTAAAAGACAAATTTGATGTTGAGTTTAATTCCCTTGCCACTATTGTAAATATGCCCATTAAAAGATTTGAATTTGATTTGAAAAAACAGGGTCTTTTAGGTGAATATATGTCAACGCTCAAAGAAAAATACAATGAAGATACATTAAAAAGTGTAATGTGTAAAAGAGTTTTATCTGTTGATTATGCTGGTTTTATTTATGATTGTGATTTTAATTTAGCCTTAGATAAAAGAGTTAAAGGTTATGAAAATACACCTTTTTGGGATATTGATTTTGAAAATTTCAAGCCAGAAATTACGTTTGATTCCCATTGTTATGCCTGTACAGTTAACAGTGGCAGTTCATGTCATGGAGAAGTTTTGGAGAATAATAATCTTGAAACCATTGAAAATCTTGAATCTTTTGATGAGAAAGAGAATGCAAAAGAGTATTATGGAGAAGTTTTAAGTTCCAGTGCAGATTTAAAAACGACAGCATGTTGTACTATTGATATGATTCCCAAAAGAGTCCGTGATACTTTGCCTTATATTATGGATGAAATAAAAGACAGGTATTATGGATGTGGTTCACCTATGCCTCATGCTCTTGAAAATCAAACAATGTTAGACCTTGGATGTGGAAGTGGTCGTGATGTTTATATCTTGTCAAAACTATCAGGTCAAAGTGGATTTATTCACGGTATTGATATGACCCAAAATCAAATTAACGTGGCTAAAAAATATCAAAAAGATCAAACAAAAAGATTTGAATATGATAAGGTTAATACCAATTTTATTCATGATTATATAGAAAATATAGACAAACACTTTAAAGAAAATTCAATTGATATTGTAACTTCAAATTGTGTGATAAACTTGCTTGAAGACAAACGTGATATTTTGAAAAAAGTATACAAACTGCTTAAAGAGGGTGGAGAGTTTTATTTCAGTGATGTGTATTCAAACAGACGATTACCTGAGCATATTAGAAAAGATAAAGTTTTACATGGTGAGTGTTTAGGTGGAGCATTGTATGCCAATGATTTTGTAAGATTTGCTATAGAAGCTGGTTTTGTTGAACCACGAATGGTGAGTTCCAAAGAGATAGAAATAACAGATGAAGATATGAAAAAAGTCATTGGAAAAACAAAGTTTTACTCTATTACCTATAGGCTTTGGAAAATAGAAGGTTTAGACAGTGTTTGTGAAGACTATGGGCAGTTTGCTGTTTATAAAGGGGGGATACCTGAGTGTGATGTTGAGTTTCAATTGGATTCAAATCATCTGTTTGAAATAAACAGACCAGAACATGTCTGTAAAAATACAGCAGATATGTTAAGTAAAACCAGATATAAAGAGTATTTTGAAATCATGGGTAGCACTGACAGTCATTTTGGCGAGTTTAAAGGGTGTGCCACTTTAGCAAGCGAATATGAAAATGAACCCGACAGTGAAAATGATTTATCATGCGGTTGTTGTTAGGTTGTTTTTTAACACTGGTTTTTTTACAGGGGGACATTCTCTTAAAAGAGGATTTTAACTCGCTAAAAAATTGGGAACCTTTAACGTTTGAGAAAATAAAAGAACACTCAACGTATGAAGTACAAAACTCTGCACTTGTTGCACAAAGTCAAAACAGTGCTTCAGGTATAAAGTTTAAAAAGACATATGATATTTATAAATATCCTGTTTTGTCCTTTAAATGGAAAATAAATAATGTTTATAAAAAAGGGGATGCTACGACAAAGCAGGGTGATGATTATCCCATTCGAATTTATGTCATGTTTGAATACAATCCAGACAAAGCCTCTTTTTTTGAAGCCATTAAATATGATATTGCTAAGTCTATTTATGGTCAATACCCACCACATAGTACTGTAAATTATATATGGTCAAATAAAATACAAAAAGAAAATATCATCACAAGTGCCTATACTGATCGTTCTAAAATGATTATTTTAAACAGTGGTGAAAAAAATATAAACACTTGGCAAGAACATACCGTTAATGTATTAGAAGATTATAAAAAGGCATTTGGAGATAATCCTCCTTCAAGAGTAACACTTGCCATTATGAGTGACAGTGATAATACCGGTGAGAGTTCATTGTCTTATATCGATTTTATAGAAGTTACCAATGATAAAAAATAAGAGTAAAACCTTAGTTATTGTCTTTGTCAAAGAGCCCAAACTGGGTTTTGTAAAAACAAGATTGGCTAAAACATGTGGAGATGAATTTACCCTATGTTTATATGAATTATTTGTAAAAGATTTAATTAATACATTAAACAATAACAGTTATGATTTTAAATTGTGTGCTTATCCAAGTTTGGAGTTGGTAAACAAAAAATTTGGTGATTTTAATAACTTCTTACAAGTTGACGGTGATTTGGGTGTTAAAATGAGTGAATCTTTTAAAAATCAATTTCAAAATGGTTATGAGAAAATAGTCTTAATAGGAAGTGATACTCCTCATATTACAAATAATATTATCGTTGAGAGTTTTGAAAAACTTAATTCAAATGACATCGTTTTAGGTCCAAGTGTTGATGGAGGGTATTATTTAATTGCCTTTAATAAACACACATTTTACAAAAATGTATTTGAAAATATATCATGGAGTACCCCAAAAGTATTGGATCAGACTTTACAAAAGCTACACACAAAAAATGTATATTTACTCGATGAATTAAATGATATAGATGTGCTTGAGGATTTGAATGATTTTTATGAAACGTATCAAAACAGTTTCTTTAAAGATTCTTTTACTCTGCAGTTTTTAAAGGAAACAAAATCATGGAAAAATTTGATGTTATAATTATTGGTGGAGGACCTGCTGGTCTTGTTGCTTCAAAGATACTGGTTGCCTTTGGCAAAAAAACAGCAATAGTTGAACGTGCAAAATTGGGTGGGGATTGTACTCACAGTGGTTGTGTTCCTTCAAAAACGTTATTAAAATCTGCAAAAGCCACCTATGATGCCAAAAATATTACCAAATATGGTCTGAGTTCAAATGAAGTCACTATAGATACTTCCAAGGTACTTTTCCATGTAAGAAGTGTTGTTGATGAAATTTATTCACATGAGACACCAGAAGTATTTGAAAAAGCAGGGGTGAATATCATTGAGGGAGAAGCTTTTTTTACCTCTTCAAATGAAATAAAAGTCAATGATAAAACGTACTATGCAAATAAATTTATTATTGCCTCAGGTGCAACTGCAGCCATTCCTAACATAGAAGGTTTAGATAAAGTCAACTATTTAACCAATGAAAATGTTTTTTTACAAGAAAAGATACCTGCGTCAATGATTGTTATAGGCACAGGAGCTATTGGTGTTGAAATGGCTACAGCGTTTAATCGTTTGGGTACAAAAGTATATTTACTCTCAAGAAGTGCAGGAATACTAAAAGACAGTGATGAAGAGTTAAGTGATATTTTACTTCAACAACTTATTCATGAGGGAATTGAGTTTATAAACAATACAGAGTTTATAAAAATAGAAGAAAAAGACAATAATAAATCGATAGTAATAAAAGAAAATGAAAATGAAAAAGTTATCATTGCACAAGAAATATTAATAGCCACTGGACGTGCACCCAATGTCAATTTAGATTTGGAAAAAGCAAATGTTAATTATGATGCTAAAGGTGTCAAAGTCAATGAGTATTTACAAACATCAAATGAAAACATCTATGCAATAGGTGATGTGGCGACCAAATATAAGTTTACACATATTGCTGAACAAGAAGCAATTGTAGCAGCTTCAAATATTGGACTTCCAATTAATAAAAAGATGAGTTATGACAATATTGGTTGGTGTGTGTACAGTGATCCTGAATTAGCGCAAATTGGAATGACTCCAAGCCAAGCTTTAAGTAAATACGGGAATGAAGCGGTTACTTATAGATTTGATTATAAAAACAGTGACAGAGGGTATACCGATGTTGATAAGGTTGGAGTGATTAAAGTCAGTGTACTTAACAATGGTAAAATAGTAGGAGCTTCAATTTTAGGAACTAGGTCTGGTGAGTTGATTCACCAATTGCAATTGGCTAAAACTTTTGATATCTCTTTTGATAAATTATCAAAAATGGTCTATTTGTATCCTACGTATGCAGATATTATCAAACAACCTTCAAAACAATTTTATATCAACAAATTATTAAATAACAAGTTTTTAAAATTTGCAAAAGCTTTAAAAGCTGTTTTTACAAGGAGCTAGTTATGAATAAAAAAATTATTTTTGCAATCATCTTTATTTTAATAATAACATTAATCAAGTTTTTTGATTTGGACTCATTTTTTACCTTTGAGAACCTGAAAGCACAAAAAGATATTTTAAGCACCTTCGTAAATGAAAACTACGTTCTGACTATTATTATATTTGTATTGTTATATATAAGTGCAGTAGCTTTCATGTTGCCAATTGCAACTGTTTTAACTTTAGCAGGTGGTTTTTTATTTGGTGCAGTTATGGGAACTATTTTTGTAAATATAGGTGCAACTATTGGTGCAGTTATTGCATTTTTATTTTCTCGGTATATATTAGGAAAAAAAGTACAAGAAAAATATGAAAAACAGCTTGAAAAATTTAATAAAGAGTTAGAAACAAATAAATATCAATACTTATTTAGTCTGAGATTTTTACCAATATTTCCATTTTTTCTAGTAAATTTTTTATGTGGAGTGACGAAACTGGATTTAAAAGCATTTATCATTACAACATCACTTGGAATTATTCCAGGTTCTTTTGTATATACCTACGCAGGAAGCTCATTGGCAACCATAGAATCAATTGGAGATATCTTTACAAAAGAGATATTGTTTGCATTTATACTATTGGGAAGTTTAACGTTGTTGCCTGTTCTTGTTAAAAAGATAAAGAGTTTCAGAAAAGATAGAAGTTTAGTTTAATGTACACTACTATAATATTATATAAGGTAAAAAATTTATAAAAACATATAAATTAAGAATACTTAGGTAGTGTTTTTTATACCAAAATATATCAATAAAGGTGAAATGGCATGAGTACGATTAAGATTTATGAGATTTATGCAGTAGGTGAAAAAATTACAATTGCAGGACTTTCTACGGATAATGTTAAAGATTATATTATGGAAAATAAAAATGACTTTCCAGATATACAAGGTATCGAGCTGAATCTTAGTATGAATACCTATGATATGGAAGTAACATATTATAACACTAACATTGAATTGTTACACACTGTTGATAAAATAAATTTAATTAATGAAGAAGACAACTTATATGAAGAGAATATACCCTATACGTATGAATTAGATACAATTTTGGTTGATAAGAATACAGAGAACAAACAAAAGATACTTATTGATAGTTTTGATGATTTATTTCTTTAAAATTCTTTCTAAAAGTATCGATATAGTTTAACTTACTAAACCACTTTATACACAAATGATAAACAAACTTATTGTAATATAGCTGTATACGAACAAATTGGAGAATATATGAAAGTCTTACTTCTTGAAGATGATGTTGCTTTAAGTGATATCCTAGGAGAACATTTAAAAGACAGAGGATTTGATGTCACCTTAGCTTATACAGGTGATGAAGCATTAGATTATTTAGTGGATGAAAAATATGATTTAGCCTTATTGGATATCAATACACCCAATATGACAGGACTTGAAGTTTTAAGAACAATACGAGAATACAAAAATAAAACACCCATTATAATAATCACTGCCTATCAAGATACCAAACATTTAAAAGAAGCCTTTGAAAATGGAGGCGATGATTATATTAAAAAACCTTTTGACCTTGAAGAACTCGATCAAAGGCTTAATAAAATATGCAGATACTTTTCAATTGAACAAACACAAGAATTAATAATCAGTGATACCATAAAATTTATCCCCAGTGATAACGTACTTTATATCAGTGATAAGCTGGTCAAAATTGCTCAAAAAGAGAGTGATATATTAAAGTATTTTTGCACACACAGTAATAGAATAATATCTTCAGATGAATTATTGCAAAACTTATGGACATATGAAGATATGCCAAGTGATGCAACGATTCGTGTGTATATAAAAACACTAAGAGAGTTATTGGGAAAAGACAAGATTACAACGCTTAGAGGTATAGGATATAGATTTGAACAGAAATGAAAAAAAGGCACTTTTTAGTTTTCTACTTATTTATGTAGGTTCTACCTTACTTTTTTTAAGTTTGGCAGTTTATACGTACTATAACAAAGAAGTAAAAATGTTGGACAAACAATGTTCTATTGAAATGACAAGTGCTGCTTTTCAAATTCGTGGAGATATTTTAAAATCATATATGAATAAAGGCTCCTATAACCCCAAAAAACTTTTAAATCCTGTATTGAAGTTTGGACTGTATGATTATAATAACAGAGCTATTTACTCTGAACTGTCAACGGATGATGTTATGTTTCAAAAAGAAGCGTATGAAACCAAAACACATACCTTTCATGTACATGAATTGAAGAAAAAAGATATACCCATTAAATATATTATTATAGAGACCAAACAAGGTGTTTTAGATAAGTTAGAACTGAAACATTTCATATGGATTTTATTAGCTGCAAGTGCAGCTTTTATATCTTTTATTGGATATTTCTTGAGTAAGTTACTGTTAAAACCTGTTAAAGAGAAAATTTGTCATATGGATAAGTTTATTAAAGACAGTGCTCATGAATTAAATACACCTATATCTGTCTTACGTACGAGTGTTTCTATGCTTAAAAAAGGTAAAAACAGTGAAAAAATGATGCGTTACATAAACAGCAGTACTAAACAGATATCCGAAGCTTTTAATGATTTACATTTTGCAGTATTTAATGATATGCAAGACTCTATGAATGTAGAGTTTGAATTAGACGAATTATGTAATGAAAGTGTTGGTTTTTTTGATGATATTGCAATGACAAAAAGTATAACAATACAATCACGTATAAATGAATTGACTGTTTTTATGGATAGAAATAAAACACAAAAATTAGTCAACAATCTTATTTCAAATGCAATAAAATACAGCACTATCGGTGGCGATATTATTGTTACATTAGAAGGTACATTATTAAGTGTTCAAGATTTTGGTATTGGTATATCACAAGAAGAACAAAATAAGATATTTAAAAGATATGAAAGAGGAACAAACAACGAAGGTGGTTTTGGAATTGGACTTGATATAGTAAGCAGGATTTGTAAGGAGTATGATATAATACTTTCTTTTGAATCCCAACTAAAAGTAGGGTCAACCTTTAGACTGGATTTTAAAAATACTAAAAAATAAAAATAATAAGGTGAAAATAAATGCATAAAAGTTTAAGCTTTTTTTTAAGTCTATTTGTATTTGTTTTATCCCTTAACGCTTCTGAAAAAATCATTTGGGATACAGTTCATTATCCTCCTTCACTTATTTCTGAAGGGAACTATAGAAACCAAGGTTTTAGTGATATGAGCAGAGAGATGTTTATGTTTAATTTAAAAAAGTATAAACATGAAATAGAATCAGGTAGTATACAAAAAGCCATGCAAGATTTAGAATCAAATGCGAACTTTTGTTTTACTGGATTAACCAAAGATAAACAAAAAGTAAAATTTATAGAGTTCTCTAAACCATTCATACAAATTCTACCCAATAAACTTATCATTAGAACAAAAGATTTAAAAAGATTTAAATCATATACGGGTTTAAAAAATGTCGTAAACCTTCACAGGCTTCTTCAAAACAGTGGTTTTAACTTTGGGTATGTAGAGAATAAATCATACTCTAAAAATATTGATAGACTCTTATTTATTAATCACGATAAAAAACATCTTTTAGCTAAAGAACTGTCAGATTCAAGACCAAATTTAGTAAAAATGTTATCAGAAGAGCTATTTGACTATACCATTGAATATCCTACTATTGTAAGTTACACAAAAGATGAGTTAAATATTGATGTGGAATTCTCACACTTTCCAATTATGGATTCTGAAGAATTAGTTAATTTATATGTTGGATGCAGTCAAAATGAATTTGGAAAAAAAGTTATAAAAGAAGTAAATAAAATAATTGAACAAAATAAAAGCATGTTTGTTCATTTTTATAAAACTTGGCTTGACTATGATTCTAAAAAGAATTATCAAGAGTATTTGACCATAGAAAAATAAAGGCAATATTTTGAATAACATTATAAAAGATTTTAAAACTTCACCATTAGTTGATACAAAATTTGTTCATCCTGTAAAAATCACATATAACCAAAATGGAACAGATAAAACTTGGGAAGCAGTTAAAAGTTTTGATTCGGTTGCTGTACTAATCTATCATGAAGATGAAAACTCTTTTTTATTGGTTAAACAATTTAGACCACCTGTTTATTTAAATGACAAAAACAGACTGTGTACGTATGAATTATGTGCAGGACTTGTTGATAAAAATAAAGATTTAAATGTTATAGCCCAAGAAGAAATTGATGAAGAGTGTGGATATAAAGTCCCACTTGAAAATATTGAAAAAATCACATCGTATTTTACAAATGTCGGTGTTTCTGGTGGTCAACAGAGTTTTTATTTTGCTACAGTTAATGAATCAATGAAAGCTCATGCAGGTGGTGGAATACATGATGAAGAGATTGAAACCTTTCTTTTGCCTATTGATGAGGTCGATGAATTTATTTTTGATGAGAGTAAAGCAAAAACTCCAGGGTTAATGTTCTCTTTTTACTGGTTTTTAAAAAATCATAAAAAAAAATAAATTTTGTATAAGTTTAATTTTTTTATTTTAAAAATCATTGATTTCTGATGTATTATTTTTCTATTATTTAATAAATTACTGCTAGAATATCGCGTAGCGTTTATTTTTAGATACAATCTTAAAAAATCTATCATTTAGAATATCAAAGGAACATTTTGATTCGAATAATTTTTAGCATAACAATCATTAGTACACTACTTTTATCTGAGGATATTCAATCACAAACCGAAGATAATTATTTAGACAGCACTCATAAAACCATTTCTGATAGTGTACATACTTTTTCAGATAGAACAGATAATCTGTTTATGAAGGCTATTGATTATTTATCAGAAAAAGATGAAAAAAATAAAAAAAGCAAAGAGCCTTTAACTTCAAAACAATTAGGAAAAGCAGATAAACTTTTTCAAAATGACAAATATTTGGATGAAACAAGAAAATCTTTTATAAAGTTAAGTAATGAATACAATGCAAATTCTATTGGTGAAAATAGTTTTAAACTTAAATTAAAAGCCAAATTAAGATTACATAAAACCAAAGAAAATATAAATCTGTTTATCAATGGTATGGACCAAGATAATATGGATGAAATAACCAATACAAATCCTAAAGAAAATGAAAAAACAGAAATTGGTATTAGTGTACTGCAAGATATCAATAAAAGATTGGAATCAAAATACTCAATAGGAATAAGAAGTTTTGATCTTTTTGTAAGAGCGCGATATACATACAAAAAAACTGCAGGACGTTGGGATATTGAGCCTGTTCAAACATTTGAATATTCTTTTGAAGATGAATTTGAAGAAAAAACAAAACTCTATTTTGATACTAAAATTATGAAAAAAGTGTTTTTTAGAACCGAAATAGGAAGAGGAACTCAAAGTAAAAATATAGGAATGGACTACAATACGGCTTTTAGTTTGTTTTGGACTCCTCAAAAAAAGACGGGGATATCACTAATCCAGAATTTTTCTGGTAATACTGAATATAAATATATCTCCAATGATACAATAGGGGAAAAAACAAAGTTTACTGGTATTAACAATTATTCAACTCAAATTACATTTAGACAAAGTGTATTTAGAGAGTGGATTTTTTATGAATTAAATCCTGGTGTAAACTTCCATAAAGATAATGACTTTGACCCAAATTATAGTTTCTCCGCCAGACTTGAATTCTTTTTTGGTGGCATATAAAAAATATGTATTAATATTTGAATTGATTAATTACCTTTAAATAATTAAATGCTATAATCGCGTAATTAAATATTAAAGGTAATAGATGCTTGTAGCACCCTCAATACTTTCAGCCGATTTTGGTAAATTAAATGAAGAAATAATTGCAATTTGTGATGGTGGATGTGATTTGATTCACGTTGATGTTATGGATGGACATTTTGTTCCAAATATGACCATTGGTCCTGTCGTTGTTAATGCAGTTGCTAAAATAGCAACAAAACCGCTTGATGTTCATTTAATGGTTGAGGATAATAATTTCTTTGTAGATTTATTTGCACCTTTAAAACCAGAGTATATTTCATTTCATATTGAAAGTGAAAAACATCCTCACAGATTGATTCAAAAATTAAGATCTTTGAATATCAAACCTGCACTTGTTTTAAATCCACATTATAATCCTGAGTCAATAGAGTATTTACTTGAAGATTTAGATATGGTTTTATTAATGTCGGTAAACCCTGGTTTTGGTGGACAGAAATTTATACCTAATGTTATTGAAAAAGCAAAAAAGCTAAAAGAATTAATCAATAAAAGAAATCCTAACTGTCTTATTCAAGTCGATGGTGGAGTAAATGATAAAAACATTCATGAGCTTAAAGATGCAGGTGTTGATGTAGTAGTTGCTGGAAGTTTTGTATATGGTGCGCCTAATTACTCAAAAGCAATTAAAAGTCTTCAGGTATAACATTGAGAACAAAGATTTGTGGAATAACAAACCTTGAAGATGCATTGGATGCTATTAGCACTGGTGTAAATGCTTTAGGGTTTGTATTTTATGAAAAGTCCCCTCGTTATATTACACCCCAAGATGCCGCTAATATTGTAAAAAAATTACCACCGTTTGTACAATTTGTTGGACTGTTTGTAAATGAAAAACCTTCAGTAATCAATGAAATTTGTAATGTGGCTAAAATGCATATCGCTCAAATCATTAGTGATGATGAATCCCCTGAATACTTTGAAGCTTTAGATGTACAATATGTCAAAGTTGTACGTGCAAAAAGTAAAGATGATATCTTAAAACATAAAGATGAGTTTATACTTGTTGATGCCTTTGTAGAAGCATTTGGAGGAGCTGGAAAAAGAGTTGCCCTAGAATGGTTCGAAGGTGCAGATTGTTCTAAAATTATACTTGCAGGTGGACTTAACGAATCAAACCTTTGTGAATTAAAAGGGTATGCCTTTTATGCTGTTGATGTCAGTAGTGGAGTTGAAGCCTTTAAAGGTAAAAAAGACCCAGTTAAAATGCTAAATTTTGTAAAAGCCACGAATGAGATATAAAAAGAAAAAGAAACAAAAAATTTGTTTCTTAGATAATTTGGTTTCAAAATTAAAAAAATCAGTTATATCATTTGATGAGTTTTTACTCCTTCTAAAAGATAATGACGAGAAATTCTTTGATAATCCAGAACTGGAAATGGAACTTCTTATTTCTAATGGATTTCCGATAGATATTATTGATGATAATGTCATATTAACTACAAGAAATACGTTAATTGATGAGCAAGAATTTTGTATTGTAGATATAGAAACCAATGGAAACAGTGTTAAAAATGGTCAAATTATTGAGTTGGGTGCTGTTAAATATAAAAATGGTGAAATTATAGATAAATATGAGTCTTTAGTTTACGCTAAAGACATACCAAAATATATTCAAGAAGTTACAAATATTACACCTTCAATGTTAGAAGATGCCCCTGTTTTAAAAGTAGTTCTTGAAGAGTTCAAACTGTTTTTAGAAGACAATGTTTTTGTTGCACATAATATAAAATTTGATTATCAATTTGTTTCAGATTCATTTATGAAATATGATTTAGGTAAACTTCAAAACAGAAGTTTGTGTACGATTGATTTAGCCAGAAGAACGATTGATGCTAAAAGATACGGACTTGATTTTTTAAAAGAACTTCTCAATATAGATATAAATAATCATCACAGAGCTTATAGCGATGCTTTAAGTACCTCTTATATACTTAAAGAGTCACTTTGTAATTTAACTTCTAAGGTTATAACAACTGAAGATTTAATTGATTTTTCAAAATCAGACAATCTTATCTCAAAAAACCAAAACTAATAACTGCTACCTTTTTTCTATAATTGATTTTTTCTTACTCAATTTTATTATTATAAGTCTTTATTAATTCCTTTTATATATAATTTATAGTTATAACTAAAATATTAAACATACAGAAAATAAGGAAATTAATAATGAACATGAAATCTATTGTTGCAAATGTAGGAATTTTAGCAGTTGCAGCATATACAGTAAGTACTCTTTCAGGAGCTAAAACTCATTGGAGTTATTCTGGAAATGAAGGTCCTAGTAACTGGGGTGAATTGGATAAAAAATATGCAATGTGTGCTGAGGGTAAAAATCAATCACCTATAGATATTACACAAACAATTGCAACTGATCTTAATCCATTGATTTTTAATCAAGGGGCTGCAGCCAATACATTTGTGAACAATGGTCATACCGTTCAGGCAAATATTGCAAAGGGTAATTCACTTATTGTAGATGGTTCAACTTACAATTTACTTCAATATCACTTTCATACACCAAGTGAAAATGTTATCAACGGGAAGTCATACCCAATGGAAATGCACTTAGTTCATGCAAACAGTGCAGGTAATCTTGCTGTTGTGGGTGTAATGTTTGATGTTGCTAAAAAAAGAAATACCAAAATGATGAAGATACTCAGAGCGTTACCTTTAAATGCTGGTGATGAAAATAGTTTTGAAGCAGGTGTAAAAGGATATGATTTACTTCCTATTACTCAAGAATATTACAGATTTAATGGTTCTTTAACAACTCCTCCTTGTAGTGAAGGTGTTAAATGGTTTGTTATGAAAAAACCGGTATCTATTTCTGATGGACAATTAAAACAAGTCCAAGATGTAATGGGAACAAATAATAGACCACTACAACCTAAAAACTCTAGAGCAGTATTAAGATAAATATATATTAATTTGTAAAAAGGTTAACTCTAATTAAGTTAGCCTTTTTTTATGTCTATTTTATGCACTTATATTATCTAATACATTTTGATTGTTATTTCTGGTATATTGATTTAATATTATTTCATTTTCTTTATTATTTTTATTATTAGTAAAAGAATGTAGCATACTTTTATACGAACTAAGTAGACTAATTGTTTCTTCATTTACTTCTTTTGATTCCAATTCAAAAATCTCTTTTTTGATATAATTTATCATATCTAAAGTTGAAGAAAAAGCGTCCTTCCCTCCATCTCCAAGTTTGATTTTATATTCTATATTCATAGAATTCTTAGAGTAAACTCCATTTTCTAAAAAATCGTGATTCAATTTTTCCCATTCTATACCAGGAGAATCTTTAATCACCATATCACTACCAATTTTTACAGCATCTTTGGATGACATTTTGTCAAACTCAATTATTAATGATTTTTTCAAAGATTCTTTAAATTCTTCTGTAGTACCTTTCTTAAATAACAACGATGACGCATTCATTGTATTTGGAACGTCAATTAAACCTAAAAATCCATATATAGCTACTCTTTCACTAGCATCTTTTTCAGACTCACCCTTTTCCATGTATTTTTGTATATGTTTATCAAAAATACTCTGCGAACTTAAACCAGATAATCTGTTTTCTTCATCTTCTTCGTTTTTATCTTCAAATGTAGTTTTTCGTTTATCTACATTATACTGGTCTAGTATTTTTGTTGCTACCCCATTCTTCTCTATATCTTCTTGTTGTCTACTAATGAGTTCTTCAATATTAGAAAATAACATAGCTTCATAAGTAGATAAAAGTCCATCTGTCTGGTTTTGTTTGTTCTCAACTTTTGATTTATCATTATTTGAAGCTAAATCTGTTACAAATGTATTTTGTGTTGTAGATTGAATTATCATAGCTTCCCCCTTAAATAATTCTATATATTAATGCTACCGTAAAATTGTAAATAATTTATATCTTTTTAGTAATAAAATCAGTTATATTTAGTAGAATATCTGTATTTAATCTAATATAAAGAAATTGGAGAGAATTTGTTATAACTATTGTGTGTATTTTAGGAATAAAAAAAGGGCAATCCAATTTGGATTACCCTTTTTCTTATGAATCTATATAATTAAGCTGTTACTTTTTTAGCGTACTCAGTACCTAAATCAAAAGCTTTTTCGTTGATATCAT
>ENA-ORXI01000259-ORXI01000259.1-sediment-metagenome-genome-assembly--contig:-NODE-259-length-42774-cov-32.628545_pt1 | contig 42774 bp, 38 predicted proteins | sample MGYA00237861_ERZ511468 | MGnify/ENA primary metagenome ERZ511468 (study PRJEB26299, sample SAMN06266213) | sediment metagenome | isolation source: Hudson Canyon methane seep mesocosm | place... | reverse complement strand
GGTGATATGAAAGCTAAAGGCAAGGCTGCAGGAGCAACCGGTTGGATAGTAAAACCCTTTAACCCGGAGCAATTATTGAATACGGTTAAGAAAGTCACCGGTTAATATAATGAATAAAATCATGGCTGAAATCTGGTTAATTAGTTTACTAACCTTTATTGCATTATTGCTACCTAGAGAGACACTACCACATCTATCTGGAATGGGGGGGTAAGGGGGCTAAACACTTACTAATTAAACTGTATTTGGGATAAGGAAAGGTATGAAAAAGAAATCGATTTTAGTTGTAGATGATGATGAGGCGATAAGACTTTGTTTAAAAGATTTTTTTGAATATGAAGGGTTTTTAGTTACTGAAGCCGTTGATGGTTATGAGGCAGAACGTTGCATAGCTCAACAACAACCGGATTATTTATTACTGGATATCTTTATGCCTAAAAAAGATGGTATAGAAATGATGTTAAGCCTTAAAAAATCTGAGATTTATATTGTCGCAATGTCTGGCAGCCCTGATTATTTAGATGCAGCTAAGAAATTAGGTGCAGATGCTACAGTACAAAAACCTTTTGATCTTTTGTCTTTAAAAAAATTAATAAGTGACTTATAAAGACTTAAAACCTAAAGGTATGAAGGAAAGGGACGATAAATTCTAGGAATAAACAAAATAGATTAAATAAAGCTAGTATTTATGGGTGAAGTCGATATAATCGATTGAAAGTATATTTTCAATAAGTAACAAGCGGGCTTCTAAGGCAGCTGGCAATAAATAACCCACTCAGATTGCGAAGATTTTTTGTTTCTGCTCAAACTATCTCAAGAGGCGCATAGCCAGCTACGTAACGATTGAGATTGTTTGAGCAGGGACAAAAAGGCCAGCAAGGTGGGTGGGTTATTTGTTGCGAGTTGCCTAAGATACGCTTCTTTTTTTGCAATAGGCTTTAGGTTTAATAGATCTGCTAAGGCCTGCTTTAAATTGTACAGGTAAGACTATGTCTATAGATATGGCACAATTTCATCAAGTTTTCTTTGAAGAAAGTTTTGAAGGCTTGGAGATAATGGAATCAGGTTTACTAAACCTTGATATGGGTGATGTTGATGAAGAAGCGATTAACACTATTTTTCGAGCAGCTCACTCAATAAAAGGAGGGAGTGGTACTTTTGGCTTTAGTGCCGTTTCTGATTTTACTCATGTGATGGAAACATTACTTGATGAAATGAGAGATGGCCGTAGAAAGGTTACACAAGTTGCTGTTGATGTTTTGCTGGGTTCAGTTGATTGTCTTAATGGGATGTTAACCGCGATTCAAAATGAAGATGAGGTTGATGATAATAAAGTTAACAGTTATAAAAAAGAACTTGAAATTGAACTGAATGGCGAACAAGCTGAACAGCCATCTGCTGAGATCTCTGTTGCTGAGACTGCAGAACCAGTCATTAATGGCCAAGGGTGGAAGATTGCCTTTAGTCCTCATCTGGATATGCTTAAAACCGGAAATGACCCGGTCAGAATGTTTAGGGAGTTATCTGAATTAGGTGATTTAACGGTTACCGTTGATTTTCAAGGCATTCCTTCTTTTTATGATTTAAACCCTGAAGAATGCCATCTCTCATGGGCGCTTGAAATTGTTGGAACTTGCACGCTTGAAGAGATAACTGAAATCTTTGACTGGGTTGAAGATGACTGTGATTTTGCTATTCAATCATTATTAGACGTAGCGGATGAAATTGATACGAATGAAAGTGAACAAAAAACAGAAGTAGAAACAGCTGTAAAGCAAGACCCTGCAACCCTTTCGCCCTCATCAACACCTGCTACTACTCCCGCTAAAGCAAAATCTGAGAAAGAATCAACTAAAAGTAAAGGTTCAAGTTCCATCCGTGTTGATACTGGAAAAATTGATACCTTAATTAATATGGTGGGTGAACTGGTTATTACCCAGTCTATGCTGAGTCTAGTCGGTGAGCACTTTGAATTGAATCGATTAGATCAACTCAAAAATGGACTGTCACAATTAGAGCGCCACACCAGAGAACTACAAGAGAGTGTGATGAAAATTCGCATGCTCCCCATCAGTTTTGTATTTAGTCGTTTTCCACGATTGGTTCATGATTTAAGTACCAAGCTCGATAAAAAGATAGAACTGGTTTTAGTGGGTGAAAATACCGAAGTTGATAAAACAGTCGTTGAACTTCTAAGTGACCCATTAGTGCATTTAGTTAGAAACAGTCTTGATCATGGGGTTGAAATGCCTGCTGACCGAGTGGCTGCAGGCAAACCAGAAACCGGCACGATTACCTTAGAAGCCTACCATCGAGGCGGTAATATTGTTATTGAAGTAAAAGATGACGGAAAAGGTCTTAATAAAGAAACCTTACGAACTAAGGCGATAGAAAAAGGCTTAATCAGCGAAGACACTGTTTTAACCGATAAACAAACCTACGAATTGATTTTTATGGCAGGTTTTTCGACCGCAGCCGAGTTATCAGATATTTCCGGGCGTGGCGTAGGAATGGATGTGGTGAGAAGGAATATTCAGTCCTTAGGTGGCAATATAGAGATTATTTCTGAGTTAGGTAAAGGGACAACTATTGCCATAAACCTACCTTTGACACTAGCTATTTTAGATGGCCAATCCATCGCAGTGGGGGATGAACGTTTTATTATTCCACTTGGTGCGATTGTTGAATCTATCAATATAACCGAGGACTTGATTAATCGCGTTGCTGGTAAAGGGGAAACGTTTCGATTACGCGATGAATATCTCCCTATTATCAGAATGCATTCCATTTTCAATGTACAAACAGCTCAAGCAAAAAAATTAACAGAAGGCTTGGTTGTTGTTGTGGATGGACAAGGTATGCGTTGCGGATTGTTTGTAGATGACTTATTAGGTCAACAACAAGTCGTTATTAAATCACTGGAAGCAAATTACCGAAAAGTTGAGGGAGTATCAGGAGCAACAATTTTGGGTGATGGTTCCGTCGCATTAATTCTGGATATTCCGGGGTTAGTTCGTTTATCTAATCAATAACCTTGGCAGAATAATATGACAGAAGATGTCGAAAATATTGAAACTGAACAAGCCGATGAAAATAGTATTCCAAAGAACAGGGTGCAATTTTTAAGCTTTACTCTGGGAGACGAAGAATATGGTGTGGACATTCTTTGCGTTCAAGAAATTAGAAGTTGGGAGCCCGTGTCTAGAATTCCCAACGTACCCAGCTATGAAAAAGGCGTGGTAAATCTTCGCGGAGCTATCGTTCCCATCGTTGATTTACGTGACCGGTTTGGATTAGGACATCTGGCCTATACACCACTAACCGTTGTTGTTGTTTTGCAAACAAAGACCGAGTCGGATCAAAGCCGCGTTATGGGCGTTGTGGTTGATTCGGTTTCAGATGTGATAGACGTTGATAAAAAAACCATACAAGATGCCCCTAACTTTGGAACCAAAGTGAGTACAGAATTCATTAATGGTTTGGCATCAGTAAAAGAACGAATGGTCATGCTGTTAGATGTAAATAAATTACTGCGATTAGAAAGCTTAGGTATAGAAGATGAAAATTAAAAAAAACATTACAACTTTTATGAGTCAGGAGATACAAAATGAAAATTAATATGCCAGTCACTGATCATGAAGTGCAAATGAAGCCCGGTGATATTTTGGTTACACGAACCAATTTAAAAGGAATTATTACCTATGCTAATCAGGCATTTATTGATATTAGCGAATTTTCAAAAGATGAGCTTGTTGGTAAAAATCATAATGTTGTTCGTCACCCGGATATGCCTGCTGCCGCATTTGAAGATTTGTGGATGTGTAATAAAGCGGGAAAGCCTTGGACGGCACCGGTAAAAAACAGAACAAAAAATGGTAATTACTATTGGGTTGAAGCCAATGTGACACCTGTTTATAAAAATGGCAGAGTCGATGAGTATTTGTCGGTGCGTTATGCACCCGATAGACAACAAATTAATGCGGCAGAAAATTTATATCAACAATTAAATGCTAATAAAGTAGAGATACGTCCTAAGGGCATGGCGTTAATGCTTAAGAACCTTAAAGAAGCCAGTGTCGGAGTTGTTTCGACACTGTCTACCTTAGGTTTTTTATTGCCAATCAGTTATTTAATGCTGCAGTTATTTAATGAGGGGAATATCCCTGCTTTAGCAGCCGTTGCACTCATCACATTGGTTTCTATTTTGTTAAACCTGGGTTTGATGAAAACAGTCAAATCTTGTTTTGAGCAAGTCATAAACATTAGTTATCGATTAGCCGATGGGCAGTACCGTAATACGATTGAGTTAAACAGAAATGGGCTCGTGGGTGATGTTTACCGAGGAATCTATGGTATGCAGGTTAAGCTGAATGCTGACTTGGCAGAAACAAAAGAAGTTTCAGCATCCGCCACACGAATCAAGCAAGCACTGGATAATGTAAGTTCTAGTGTTATGGTGGCAGATAATAATCTGGATATTATTTATTTAAATAAAACAGTACAAGAAACCTTTAGAAATGCAGAGTCTGACTTACAAAAAGATTTGCCTAATTTTAAGGCGGATAAATTATTAGGCGCAAATATAGATCAGTTTCATAAAAACCCTGCTTATCAAAGAAAGATCATTCCAGAGCTAAGCAGTACGATGGAATCCAGTCTCAATATTGGTGGGCGAACTATGGCTTTTGTTGCAAACCCTGTGAATAATGATAATGGCGATAGAATAGGTACGGTTGTCGAATGGCTGGACAGAACACTTGAAGTCAATATTGAAAATGAAATTGAATCAATCGTTGAAGGGGTTAAAGCCGGCCAGTTAGATCAGCGCATAGATATGGCTGGTAAAGAGGGGTTCTTTGAAAAACTCAGCGGTGGCATTAATGAACTCAGCGATGTTATTGATAGTGTATTTAATGATGTATCTAGCACCATGCAAAGTATGGCAACAGGAGATTTGACTAACCGAATTGACAGTGAATACCAAGGCACCTATTTGGAATGTAAAAACAGTATCAATGCTTCCATCGATAAAATTTCTGGAATTGTAGGACAAGTGAATGAATCAGCTGGATTTATCAACAACTCTTCTCAAGAAATAGCCAGCGGTAATAACAATCTCTCACAAAGAGCAGAACAGCAAGCGGCTAATTTGGAAGAAACGGCTTCCAGCATGGAAGAATTAACCAGTACCGTTAAAAACAATGCGGACAATGCGCAACAAGCTAATCAAGTAGCAACGACAGCAAGACAACTTGCAGAACAAGGCGGTGATGTTGTGACATCTGCCGTATCAGCTATGCAGGAAATTAATGAAAGTAGTAATAAAATTGCCGAAATTATCGGTGTCATTGATGAAATAGCCTTTCAAACCAATCTATTAGCATTGAATGCCTCAGTGGAAGCGGCGAGAGCAGGAGAGCAAGGCAGAGGCTTTTCAGTGGTTGCAACAGAAGTGAGAAACCTTGCTCAGCGTAGCGCGACGGCAGCGAAAGAAAGTAAAGAGTTAATTCAAACCAGTGTCCAAAAAGTAAGGTCTGGTACTGAATTTGTGAATGAAACGGGGAAATCATTGAGTGAGATTGTTACCGGTGTCAAAAAAGTTGGTGATATCGTTGCCGAAATAGCTGCCGCAAGTGCTGAGCAGTCGCAAGGTATTGGACAGGTCAATGAGGCAATAACCCAATTGGATGAGATTACCCAACAAAATGCAGCACTTGCCGAAGAAGCTTCAGCAGCCAGTGTGTCAATGAGTGACCAGTCCACTAATATGACAGAATTACTTGAGTTTTTTAATGTTGGCAACCAAACAGCTGCGCCAGTCAGTCGACAAGCTACTGCCCCCGTTGTAAAAGCGCCAACTCAAAATAAAATACAACAAAAAACGCCTAAATCCAAACCTGTTGAAGCAGCACAACCCGCTTCAGACGATAGTGAATGGGAGGATTTTTAATTGAAATGTCTCAATTTAAAGTGGTAGCTAGTTTTTTGAATCCAATAGTTAATGCAGGGTAACTGATATGACAACAGAAAAAATCAATACAACAGACGAGTCAGAAGTTGAGCAGTTTTTGACTTTTGAACTTGCTGGTGAATTTTATGGTGTTGAAATATTAGCGGTTCAGGAAATTAGAGGCTGGGAGCCGGTACGAGAGATACCCAATACCCCCGATTTTATCAAAGGTGCTTTAAATTTACGGGGCAGTATTGTTCCAATTATTGATCTGAGAGAACGTTTTGGAATGGAATCCGTTGAGTATTCAGCCATAACGGTCGTTATTGTACTGAGTGTGAAAGTAGCTGACGATACTCATATTATGGGAATCGTATCGGATACGGTGTCTGATGTGGTGGATATCAACAAAGGTGATATTAAGCAGGCACCAAAACTGGGTTCTAAAATTGATACACGTTATATGCAAGGTATGTATATCGGTAAAGAGCATATGATTATGCTGTTAGATGTTGATAAATTATTAAACCTTGAAGAAATTGAGTCTATTGTTGGGATATAGCGGTCTGAAATAGTTATGGCAAAAAAAGAGAAAGAAAATTTAATTGGACATGACCCACTTTCATGGATGAAAGAAAATTCTGAGGAAGGTGAGGAAGATATGAGTTCTGATAATGAGCAGCTAACAACGATTGACCGCGAAGATAATGCTCCAGTTGTTTTACAAGCAACGGTTAATATCCAAAATATAACGGATCTATATGAAAAACTGAAAATTGTTTTAAATAATAATGAATCTGTTGAAATTGATGCGTCTGCAGTCACCTCTATCGATACTTCAGCATTACAGGTATTTACACTATTAAAACAAACTGCATTACAAATGAATAAACAAATACACATTGAGTTTCCTTCAGATCAATTTGTCAATTCCGCTAAACTTTGTGGTTTAGCCGAATTGCTTGAAGTTGATCAAGTGGCATCGGGTCTTTTTTAAACTGTTGGGCTATTAAATGAAAAAAAATCAAAGCAAATCACAGTTTGTTGCAGTTGCATCCATTGCGGCAGAATTAAGTGCTGTTATGGATGTTGCAAAAGAAATCTCATTAGCAGCAGCCAATGCTAAAGCGATAGCCTATAGGGCGGGTGAAAAAGCCAAGGGCTTTCAACCGATTACGGATTTTATTAACGAACTGGCTAAGGATACAATTGAGCTCGTTAATACCATTAATCGACATGCCTTGTCTTTGTATCAGTTAACAGTCAATGAATACAGAATGGATGATGCATACACTAAATTAAAACTGGCAGAGAACCTGGCTAAAGATGCCGCTTACAAGCAATCACTTGAGCAGCCTCTTATTAAAGCAATGCAAAGTAGTCAGCAATGTAGACGCGACTTTACCAGTAATGTTGCACAGCTATTAGTTCAGTTAGATGAAGTCATGCATCCCGCCAGAGCGGCACGAGTTATTGCGGCAAACTCTCGTATAGAAGCATCTCAGGCAGGTGAATATCTACAAAGCTTACAAGCGGTTGCGGAAAGTGTTGATAATGCAGCTCAAGTTATCCATGAAAATGTACTACGTTGCCGTAGCGCTTTATCGGTTGTCGATATGACAAATCAATAAAACAATTCTTAGGCAGCTGGCAATAAATAACCCACCCAGATTACGCAGATTTTTTGTTGTGAGTTGCCTTAATAACTACCAAATAGCTAGAGGTGCGATTTAAATGAAAATGACGAATATATACGAGGGATCGTACAAATGGGTAATGTTTGGCAGGGATGAACATAAGCCTGACAAAATTATTGATACCAATCAATACATGGTGAGAACAGCTAACAGATGTTTATTGATTGACCCGGGTGGCGTTGAACTATTTGCCCCCATGTTAGCGGCTGTATTGCATTATGCGCCTGTTGATCAAATCACCGATTTATTTGCTTCTCATCAGGACCCGGATATTATTTCATCGTTGGGTTTATGGGATCAGGCATTACCGCATGCAAAATTACATGCCTCAGCATTATGGGAAGGTTTTCTAAGGCATTTTGGGTGTGAAAGTATCGAATATATTGGTATTGCTGATGGTGGTAGTGTTATAAATTTGGAGGGAGTTGAGTTACAGCTTATTCCTGCCCATTACATGCACTCTGCTGCTAATTTTAATATTTATGATCCGACAGCAAAAATATTAATGTCTGGAGATATTGGCGCGGCGTTAGAAGAACCAGGTAGCCCAATGTTTGTAGATAATTTTGATGCCCACGTAGAGAAAATGCGATTTTTTCATCAAAGGTGGATGCCATCGAATCAAGCCAAAAAAGTCTGGATTGAACGAGTCCGTGAGCTCGAAATTGATATATTAGCACCACAGCATGGCAGAATGTTTAAAGGCGATGATGTTAAGCGTTTTCTGGACTGGTTTGATGGATTACAAGTAGGGACTGGTGTTTAGGGAGATGGAAACAAATAATTATCCAATCTTGCTGGTCTTTTTGTCCGCCTACAGCCGTGTAGCAAAGTTGCGTAGCACACGGATGTGCAAGTGTCGCTCGAAGCAGGATGCTGGTTGCGACCGTAGCCTGCTATGCTCCTCTTGCTACACGACTGAAGACAAACAAAAATCCTGCCCAATAATGGATGATTATTCATTTCCAGCTCCCTTAGCCTATACTGACAGGGTTCTTTATAATATGACTGCTTTAAATCTCGTTGGGTTTTATTCCCCGTCCTTAGGGACGATAAAATAGACTTACATAGATGATACCCCGACCGCTTGCGGCGGGGAGTTTCATTAGTTTAGAAGACGTTGAATTTTAATTCAGCTTGCCAGACGAGTATCAAGGAGGTAAGCAGCTTTATTAACTATCTCCGTAGCAGAGCAATGTACGGCTTTATACCTATATGGCTATGAAACATATTACTGATATAAGTGTTCAGTCCCCCTCTTTGGAAAAGAGGGGTTAGGGGAGATTTTATTACACAATCTCCCGTTTTCAAAGGGGGATGTGAACAGTTGCTTACTGATTGTTTCCACTCTGTTTCTTTAGACACAGCATAAAAACAAATCCTTGTAGCCTTGATAACAGCAACCCCTGCTGTTATCAAGCTCGAAAATAGAGTAGAAAACACTTTAATATGCTAATGGCATTGTTATTTTAGTTCACTAAGCCCATCTTTAGTTTATGAATCAATTAAAACCAGAAATAGTAAAGCCTGAAGAGATTACCCCTAATAAATCACTTAAGGGAACATTACTTGTCTGGTTTCTACTACTTGCTTTAGTACCGATGACCTTGGTTTCAGTGATCAGTTATCAGCAAGGTTATTCAACATTAAAAAAACTTGCCGCTTCTCAGTTAAAACAAACCGCAATATCCGATGGATATTTTATTCAAAATTGGTTTGATTACCGTTTTATGGATTTAGATATTCAGGCGAATGCCCCAGTTAATGGATTGTTTCTAAAGCAATTGAAATCAGAGTGGCAACAAAGCAATACCTTATTAATAGATTATGTTCAAAGTGAACAATGGATGATGCAGGTAAAGCAGCATCAAAAGAGCATTGTCTCAATGGTTAATCATTATGATTATATTTATGATATTTTGTTAATTGATTTGGACGGTAATGTTCTGTTTACTGTTGAACGGGAATCTGACTTAGGTGATAACTTGTTCACAGGTAAATTAAAACAGACAAAGTTTGCACAGAGTGTGAGAAGCAGTATTCAAACAGATCAGGCACTGTTTAGTGACCTGGAAAGATATAGTCCCAGTAATAATATTGTTTCTGGATTTATTAGTGCACCAATAAAAGATGAGTTTGGGCAAAAAACAGGTGTTTTTGCTATTCAAATACGACTTGATCGTATTTTTTCTCAATTGACAAATAATGAGCAAAAGGCAAGTTCTTTGACTCATTATATAGTGGGTAGTGATGGCGTATTGCGTACGGGATTAACTGCCAATTTAAATGAAGTCCTCAATAGAAAAATTGATACTGAACAGGTATCTCTTTGGTTTAAGGAGCATCATGGCCAATCTGTTATGCCAGATGAACAAGATGAAGTAGCATTTGAATATATAGGTCCCAATGGGGTGACTGTTATAGGGATTCATCAGTTAATTCGCTTACCCGGCGTAAGCTGGATTCAAATTAGTGAAATCAACAAAGATGAAGCGCTTGCTGCGGTCAACTGGATTAAAAATATTGGTTTAAGCTTGTTGCTCTTAACGGGGATTTTGACTATTTGTTTGGCAAAATACGCGACCAGGCGTATTACAAAACCATTGGCTAAATTAGTTAGTGTTATACATTCAGTGGAGTTGGGTGATCTTAATCAACGAGTACAAATAGATACTAAAGATGAAATTGGCCAGCTGGCCAACTCATTTAATACTATGTTAGAAACTCAGAAAAATAGTCTAGAGCAATTAAAAATAAGTAGTATCTTTGCAAAACAAGCCCTAGAGGAATTAAAAGAACAAAAATATGCTTTAGACGAACATGCCATTGTCAGTATTACTGATATCACCGGAAAAATCACCTTAATCAATGATAAGTTTTGTGAAATTAGTGGCTATAAGCGTGAAGAACTCATGGGCGCAGATCATCGACTACTCAATTCTGGATATCATCCCCCTGCTTTTTTTAAAAACATGTATCACTGCATAGCCAATGGTAATACTTGGCATGGTGAAATATGTAATAGAGCCAAAAATGGTCATTTGTATTGGGTGGAAAGTACTATTGTGCCTTTTATGTCTGAGAATAAAAAACCTATCAGTTACATTGCGATTCGTACCGATATAACGGAGAAAAAAAGTGCTGAATTGATTCTTCGTGAAAATGAAAAACGCCTTGAATTGATAATGAGCAGTACCGGTGTGGGCGTTTGGGATTGGCATTTATTATTGGGGGAAATTGAAATTAATGAGCGTTGGGCCAGGCTAACGGGTTATAAGCTTGAAGAGTTGATGCCTTTTAGCATGGAAGCATGGGTAAAAATGATTCACCCGGAAGACTTAACCCATTCAACTCAAATCATGGAAAAGCACTTTGATGGTTTGGTTGAACAATATGAATGTGAATTAAGAGTAAAGCATAAACAGGGTCATTGGGTTTGGGTGTTGGATACAGGGCAATTGGTTGAACGCGATGAAAATGGTTTGCCAAAACGAATGATAGGAACATTATTAGATATTAGCGAACGCAAGAAAAACGAACAAAAACTACAATTAGCAAAAGAAATTGCTGAAAATGCTAATAAAACAAAAAGTGAATTTTTAGCTAATATGAGCCATGAAATTCGTACACCTATGAATGGTGTACTTGGAATGACGGAACTGTTACTCGATACACATCTTGATGAACAGCAAAGTAATCAAGCACAGACGATAAAACGTAGCGCAGAATCATTACTGACTATTATCAATGATATTCTCGACTTCTCTAAGATTGAAGCCGGTAAATTAGATTTAGAAATTCTGGACTTCGACTTGGGCTTACTAATCGAAGACGTTGCAGAAACGTTTGCCATGCGCGCACAGGAAAAACAACTGGAATTTATTTGCTCGCTTAATCCCGCAATACCGCATTGGTATAAAGGTGATCCAGGACGTATCCGCCAAATACTGACTAATTTAATTGGAAATGCAATTAAATTTACTTCACAAGGTGAAGTTGCGGTACGTTATGAACTTATACAGACAGAAAGTGAAGTTCAGGTTTTACGGTTTACAATTAAAGATACAGGCATTGGTTTGTCTCAACAGCAACAAAGTAAATTGTTCCAGAAATTTAACCAGGCAGATAATTCAACGACGAGAAAATTTGGCGGAACAGGATTAGGACTTGCCATTTCAAAACAACTGGTTGAGTTAATGGGAGGCGAAATAGGTATTGAAAGTGAACTGGGCAAAGGCTGTATCTTTTGGTTTACTTTGAATATTGAAGTTATCGACGCTATAAAACCTATCTATACAGAACATGATTTACATAAACAACGCATCTTAGTGGTGGATGATAACCAAACTAACCGGGAAATACTTGATGGATTTTTAACCGCTTGGAAAGCACCTCATACGCTGGTTTCTAATGGTCCTGAAGCCTTGCAGGCACTCTATGATGGCGTAGAAAACGATCTTCCATACAGTATTGCATTGCTTGATATGCAAATGCCGGGGATGGATGGTATTCATCTAGGCCATGCGATAACGAATGACCCAAAATTATCTTCTACTCGCTTGGCATTATTAACCTCACAAGGACAACGAGGCGATGCACAAAAAACCTATGAGCAGGGTTTTTCCGCTTACCTAGGGAAACCTTTCCGGCAATCAGATCTCTATAATGCCTTACTTCAACTTACAGGAGAACACCTGCCTAAGGCATTGGTTACACGTTATTCAAGTAGTACATCACAACCGAAATTTCAAGCAAAAGCGCTAATTGTTGATGATAATATAATTAATCAGAAAGTTGCACATGGGATGTTATCAAAATATGGAATTGACTCTGATTTAGTGGCAAATGGACAAGAGGCTTTACAGATGCTGACGGATTTTAGCTACGACTTGGTCTTTATGGATTGTCAGATGCCTGTTATGGATGGTTACACCGCAACACAGAAAATTCGTGATCCAGAATCATCAGTACAAAATCACGGTATTCCCGTTATTGCAATGACTGCTAATACGATGCAAGGTGACAAAGAGAAATGTTTGTCCGCAGGGATGGATGACTTTATTCCTAAACCCATCGACCCTGTTTTTTTACTTAAAACCCTTGAAAAATGGTTACAAAATGATATTGCTATTGCATCTCCTGAAGCGGTAGAAGGTATAACAGAAACGGTTGTAGAAATAGAAACAGATACTGAATCCCAATTGTTTGATTACGATGCAATGAGTGAACGCTTAATGCATGACCAAGACTTAATCCGCATTATTGCGGATACATTTTTAGCCGATATGCCACAACAAATTAGTGAGCTTAAAGCAATTATTCAAACAGGAAATGCTGAAAAAACAGGCGCTCAGGCACATAAAATCAAAGGTGCTGCATCAAATGTTGGCGGCATGGTTTTAAGTGAACTTGCCTTAACAATAGAGAAAGCGGGTAAATCAGGTGATATGGAAACTGTTCAACAGACTATAATTACCATGGAAAAATCCTTTGAACAATTGAAATTATGTATGGAGAAAGCATTGTCATGAAAGTTTTGATAGCAGATGATGACATAACTTCACGTGTTTTATTGGAAAATTTAACACGGAAATGGGGACTTGAGCCTGTTGTTGTCGAAGATGGAAAAGCCGCTTGGGATATTTTGCAACAAGATGATGCGCCCCGTTTATTGTTATTAGACTGGGAAATGCCCCATCTGACAGGGTTGGCACTTTGCCAGCGAATACGCAGATCAGCAGATACAAACCCTGCATACATAATCCTACTCACATCACGAAATGAAACGGTTGATATCGTGACCGGGCTGGAAATGGGAGCGAATGATTATGTTGTGAAGCCTTTTAGCCCTGTGGAATTACAAGCGCGTGTTCAAGTAGGTAAACGTATGCTTAGTTTACAGAATGAATTGAATCAAGCTCAACAAGAATTAGCTTTCCAGGCAAGCCACGATGTTTTAACAGGCCTACTCAATCGTAGAGCAATTATGGAAGGTTTAGATAAAGAGTTAGCGCGTACATCCAGGCAGCACCAGCCCTTCTGTGTGGCAATGTGTGATATTGATTTCTTTAAGGCAATTAATGATAACTACGGTCACTTAGCTGGAGACATCGTTTTAAAAGAGGTTAGCCAGCTGATTAGTGCAGAAATGCGGCAGTATGATTCAGTGGGACGTTATGGCGGTGAAGAATTTTTATTACTCTTAAATGCCTCAAGCGAAGATGCTTACAGTTTACTTGAGAGAATTCGACTTTCTATTGAAAGCACCGTGTTTAATTATCAGGACCACGCTTTAAAGGTAAGTATCAGTTCTGGTTTAGCTGATTTTCAGCTATTGGGTCATGAACAGGAGAATGCTAGTCAACTATTAATTGATTCTGCAGACAAGGCACTATACAAAGCTAAGGAAAGTGGGCGAAATAAAGTGGTTTTAGCTGAGCCTAAAGAGTAACCATTAACCTCCCCCTTTGGAAAAGGGGGAATGAGGGGGATTTGTCTAATAAAAAACGCCCCTAAATCCTCTTTTCCAAAGAGGGAGACTAAACGGTTACCCTAAAGATGATGAATGTTGCTTAGGAGAAAAGCTTAGATACCAAAGAGGATACTGATTCTAATAGATCAATCTCTAACGGATTGTTTGATTGGTGCTGATAGTTGGATAAGTCGTATGAGTCTAGAGGAGCTGATGACTTGTTTTTTTTATCTGGTTTCGCTTGATGTTGAGCATTTAACAACTCTCCGCCTGCCTTTTTCCATTCCATTAAATGCGTAATTTCTCCGCTATCGACCCAAATGCCATGTTTTTTACACTGGTCAATAATCACACCGCTGCGCTGACCAAAGTTGACTCGGTTCATTAGAATTCGGCAAACAGGGCATTTGACATATTTAACTTTTTGGTTTTTCTTGTAGCGATCTCTATTAATGTTTTTGATGAGCTTTAAATTAATATCAAAAACATTAGAAACTGAGCTTTCTAATAATGTTTCAATTTCACCCGGGTCAAAAAACAATCCATAACAGCCTTTGCAGCGTTCAATATAAAATGCACCGTCTAATTCTAATTTAACAGTTTGTAATGGGGTGTCACAGTGAGGACAGATGCGATCGGACTGTTTGGTTTTGATGGTGTATTTATGTCGCCCATGTAAATCAACATCATTGCGGACATTACAGTACATGCAGCGGTTGATGTCCGCAGCTAAGGGCGCTGAACAGCTCTGACACCTAGCCATCTTACATTTTTTCCAGAATCTGCTGTTTTTTAGCCGTGTACTCTTGTTCGTTGATTAATTCGGCTTCGAACATTTTTTTTAATTGTGATAATTTGGCCATGGGGTCATCAGTTTGTATTGCTGATGGGCTAGTGTCTTGATTGGTCATGGATTGAGCCATACTTTGCCCTAAGCCAATCCCTGCTCCCATACCCATACCAAGCCCAGCTCCGCCACCTTCGTTTCTAGCAGCTTCACGCATGGCTTCTAAATGTTGTATTTTTGCATAGTCAAGCCCGACAGCTTGTGCTGCTTGTGCTTCAGCGGTTAAGTCAGCAATTCGATTAATTCGCTTTAGGGTATCTTCATCAAAATCTGTGCCTTCGATTCTAAAATCGGTAATATCAAAACCCAATTTACGGAAAGCTATTGATAATTTGATGGAAATGCCTTGAGCAATCTCTTCACGATTGGCATCAATTTCGGCATAACTGTATTTACTTTCAGCTAGGTAATCACTAATGGGGTGGATAATTCGAGCTGACATAACCGCTCTAAAGTCATCGGTATAAAATGAGGTGTGGCTGCCAACGACATTAACAAAAAAGTCTTTTGGATCGTAAACCCGGTAACTGTAATTACCATAGGCCTTTAAACCAACAGGAAATTTATACTTTGGGTCATCATATTTAATCGCAGAGGTAGTGCCCCATTTTTGATCAAGAACTTTACTTTTTTTATAAAAGTAAATAGCGACCTTGTGTTCACTTTCAAAAAATTGCATGAATTTTTTGATGGTTGTCCAGAAGGGAATGTTGGCCGTTTTGAGATCAACCATACATTCTTCTTCAAGAATTGATTGTACTTTGCCTTCATAAACAAAAATACAGCCTTGTCCTGGGCCAACAATGAGCTTGGAGGCGTTTTTTAATTCATCGCCATTATCAGTCCACTGCTCAAGTAGTACGTCAGTTGTGGGGTTTTTCCATTCAATAACCGAACGGAGTTGTTGCTTAATGCCATCAAATAAAGCCATATCAACCTCGAATCAATAGATATTTGATATGATTATAGCCAAAAATTGGAGTGAATGTGATGATAAGAAAATTTAAAGATAAGACGCCGATTGTTGGACAGAATGTGTACATTGATGACAGTGCCGTTGTTATTGGCGATGTAACGATAGGAGATGATGTTTCTGTTTGGCCAACGACTGTTATTAGAGGGGATGTTGAAAGTATTAGTATTGGTGATGGAACTAATGTTCAGGATGGTTCTGTATTGCATGTTTCTCATGCTGGTGACTATTCTGAAAAAGGACATCCTTTAACGATTGGAAAAGGGGTGACCATTGGTCATAGGGCGGTGGTGCATGCTTGTACCGTTGGGAATTATTGTTTGGTCGGAATAGGCGCGATTATTATGGATGATGCCGTGTTAGAAGATTATGTGATGTTAGGTGCTGGCGCGCTAGTCCCACCAGGGAAAAAACTAGAAGGTGGCTACTTGTATGTGGGAGCACCCGCTAAGCAAGTGAGGCCATTAAAAGATTCAGAGAAAGCGTTTTTAGAGTATTCGTATAAGCATTATATTCAGTTAAAGAATGAGTATATTCTTCAGCATAAAATGCAATAAAACTTATGTAAAAACATCATCATCTATAATGGTATGCATGACCTTTATAGTATTTTGGCCTGTTGGGAATAAAGCCCCGATAGGGTTGCTTATTTCTAGATAGAATGACTCATCGTTCTCGGGAAGCGTGTCGGCCATTATTTCTATTGCAATGGCTGTACTAGTTTTTCCTGCTTCAATGGTTGCGATGCCTGATGTAAAAAGATAGTCTTCTCCGGCATTTGCCGTTCCATCAATGGTTTTATAGTTAACCGAGGCATTAATTAGTAAAGCTGTTTCGATGGATAATAAAAAATAATTAAAGCTATTTTCATTGCCTTCGTTTGGAGTGGTAATCACCTCATCAACGGATGTTGGAATAGGGTTGGTAAAAGTGTTTGTGTTAATGCTTTGGTCTTGAAATTGTAGCCATTCGATGTCTGTGAGTGAGTCTGTTCCTTCATCAGAGGAAGCGGTGATCGTTAGTTTATTTGATGCTTGTGATTGTATTTGATATTCGCTGAACAGTCCTTGATAGATTGCTGTATCAGTCCCTGCTCCACCAGCTAAACTGTCATCGCCTTGGCCTCCTGTGAGCTGGTTGTCATAAATGTTACCTATTAAATTATCATTTCCCTGACCACCAATGGCATTTTCTATAATTACATCATAGGCTATAGCAATATTATCAGTTGCGTTGGATAGTACAATGCCATTGTCCCAAGTTGCTTTTACACCGAGTGAACTGAATTCTCCTGCATTGAGGTTAATGTTCATCGCTAATGTTTGGTTTGATAAGTCAAAGGTGTCATTACCCCCGCCATCCCAAATGGCTTTTATTTCACCGGTTGAATTACTAAAGGTGTACGTATCATCGCCTGAGCGTGTGGCTGTGTTTTTTCCATATAAGTATTGTATTGCTTGAATGTCATATAGCAAAGGACCTAGTGCTTGAACTGGATACCATGAATAATCATTATTTCCTATGTCGATAAAGGTATAGCCAGCACCTTCGTGGTCGTTATAGCTCATCAAGGTATATTTCGAAGAGTCTTCTTCACCAGTTAATGTGGCACCATTTATCTCATTGGCATCAAAGGGGTGGGCTAGGCCGATTGCGTGGCCTATTTCGTGTAAAAATGTTGTGAACCCAAATGATGTAGGTAAATAGGAGCCTCCAGACTGATTATCTAACCAAATATCTCCTGACTCAATATCCCAGCCAGGGACGTATGCCCAGCCGGCAGAATTTGGGTCATTTGTTACTGCTTGACTAAATGCTACGCGTATTTCGCCATAACTTTGACTATCTGCTACTTCTGTAAACTGAATATTTGCAACCTCAGACCATGTATTTAAAGCCAAGCGAAAGGCATCGCTTTCTGACTGACTTAAAGCTCCCCAAGTATCTGGCTCGCTACCTAAGTAGTTATTAACCCAATACGCTGTTCCCTGTGGAATGCTATAAGTTAATGAGGTGCTTTGTCCTACATTTGTTCCCCACTGTCGCCCCACTAAAAGAGCATCAATGGCTGGTTTGCCAGAGACGGGAGTAGATATATTGTTGGTCATGTTTCTTTATATGAATAAATTGTTTTAGTCCGTAGGCTAGTAATTCATGAGCTTCTTTCACTCTCTAATTGTTTGATAATATGTTTTGTTTCAGGTCTAACACCTCTCCATATATAAAAAGCTTCGGCAGCTTGCTCGACCAGCATACCCAGTCCATCAACGCTTTTCTTTGCGTTGTGAGTCAGCCCCCATTTTACAAAGGCGGTTGGCTCATTACCGTAGGCTAAGTCGTAACAGCAACCATTTTTTGCAAGTAGCGTATCGGACAGTGGAGGAAGGTTTCCTGTTAAGCTGGCAGATGTGGCATTTAAAATTAAGTCAAATTGACTGTTTTTAATATCGTCATAACCACAACCGCGAATATCTCCTAGTTGGGAAAATTCATTGCTTAGGGTGATTGCTTTTTCTTTTGTGCGGTTGGCGATAACAAGGTGTTTTGGCGACTTTTCCATCAGTGGACCAATAATACCCCGGCTGGCTCCGCCTGCGCCGAGTATAAGAATGCGACTATTAGACAGGGGAATATTATGATTGTCTGTTAAGTCGGCTACCAATCCTAATCCATCAGTATTATCCCCAAGCAAAGTGCCGTTTTCTTGTAATACTAAGGTATTAACTGCTTTACTGAATTGAGCGCGCTCAGAAAGGATGTCTGCACGTTGCCAGGCCAATTCTTTTAAGGGGACTGTGCAGTTTAATCCTTTACCGCCTTGTGCAAAAAAAGATTCAATTGCTGAGTTAAATAATTCGGCAGATACTTCCTGTGCAGCATAAGTGAGTTGTTGCTGAGTCTGTTCGGCAAATAATGTATGAATACGAGGGGATTTACTGTGGTTGATGGGTTGTCCAAATACCGCATAATGATCAATTTTACTCATGGGTTTATTTTGCTATTCATCCAGTAGTGCCACAAGAAGGTAAGGATAACAATGCCTATGGCAACAGCGATATCTATCCATATAAACATATCATAAAAGGCACCTATCACGGATGATGAGCCGAGAAACAAGCCGACAATACTGAATCGCCAGCCTATGCGTAAGCCATCGAGCATGGTTGATAATGCCAGAATTAAAAGAATGACCTGCCCCGCACTTTCTTCAGTGAGTTGTCCGGATTTTTGTAATAAAAAAGCTCCGCCAACAACGAGTAGAGAGATGAGCCAGTGTATGGACTGCTCTTTAACGATTGCTTTAAATTCACCGTCTTTATGCTTGGATTGTAACCAGGCGATGAATATGGCAAAAAGGCCAAAAACAAAGACCATGATTATCCAGTAGCCATAGCCATCGTCAGGTGAGAAGTCAGTAATTGCTATTCCAGTTAAAGAAAGGATAAGCAGGAGTATTAAGATACCTTCTTCAACATGAAATTTTATTTTTTCAGAAATAGTTTGATTTTCTTGCATAGCTAATCTCTAATTTATTATTCTTGTAGCCACTTTGCGACTGATTTTGCGTAATAGGTCAGAATGGCATCGCTACCCGCCCGTTTAAATGATAAGAGTGACTCCATAACCACTTGCTGTTCATCTAACCAGCCATTTTGTGAGGCGGCTTTTAGCATCGCATATTCCCCGCTGACCTGGTAAGCAAAGGTGGGAACTTTAAATTGTTCTTTGGCTGATCGTATAATATCAAGATAAGGCATGCCTGGCTTGATCATGATCATATCAGCACCTTCTTGTATATCAAGCTCTATCTCTCGGAGCGCTTCGTTCGAGTTGGCTGGATCCATTTGGTAGCTGTATTTATTGCCTTTGCCTAAGTTACCTGCAGACCCCACCGCATCTCTGAATGGGCCGTAAAAACTGGAGGCATATTTGGCTGAATAAGCAAGAATAAGGGTGTTGATGTGATGGTGAGATTCTAAAATAGTACGAATTGCACCAATACGTCCGTCCATCATGTCTGAAGGGGCGACTATGTCAGCTCCTGCTTCCGCATGAGAAAGGGCTTGTTTGCATAAAATATCCACTGTTTCATCATTAATAACATAGCCATCTGCATTGATCAGCCCATCCTGTCCGTGTGAGGTGAATGGATCTAAAGCAACATCGGTAATGATGCCTAGTTGAGGGAATGATTTTTTTAATGCTCTGACACACCGTTGAGCAAGCCCTTCCGGGTTGTAAGCTTCACAAGCATCGTCAGATTTTTTATCAGTAGCAGTGACTGGAAATAGAGCGATTGCTGGAATCCCTAATTGAGTCAATGTTTCGGCTTCTTCTAGGACTAAATCAATAGAGAGCCTTTCTACATCAGGCATGGAAGGGATACTTTCTCTGGTATTCGTCCCCTCAATAATAAACATAGGATAAATAAGATCTTTAACCGTTAGGGTGTTTTCACGCATTAAACATCGAGAAAAATCATGGTAACGCATTCTTCTCATGCGTGTTTTTGGAAAAATGATGTTATTATGTGCCATATTATTTATAGAGTTAGTGCCAGCTTTGCTTTGAATAAGTTGGGTTGGGTGATGCAATATAATGCTTCCAGGTTTTATTGTATCAAACTCGATTGATAAGGTAATTAACAAGGAACAAAAGATACTTTGAAGGGTAAAAATTTTATGAAACAACTACAGCTAAAACAACTTTTTTTACTGGCTTTTTTGGGATTGCTTATTGGTTTAGCACCTGTAACAAATGCAAACTCTGCTGACTTGAGTGAGCCTCAAATTGCGATTGAGAATGCTTCAAATAAGTTAAAAGAGAAGCTTCAAGATGAGACCTTTACTCAAGATTTTTCCAAGATTAATCTTTTTGTTGAAGATGTCATTGAGCCACACATGGATTTTGGCCGTATTTCTGCATTAGTGCTAGGGAAGTTATGGCGTAAAGCAAGTAAAGAAGAGAAGGTTAGCTTTAAAAAAGAATTTAAAACGCTTTTGATAAGAACATATTCTCGTGCTTTTATTGACTTTAAAGAGTGGTCTGTACGCTTTTTACCGTTAAAAATAGAAAAAGATACCAAAAAGATTATTGTTAAAACTGAAATCTTACAACCAGGTGTTCAGCCTTTAGCTGTTAATTATCGAATGTTATTAACTAAAGGGAAGTGGAAGGTTTATGACATTATGATTGAAGGTGTGAGTTTGGTGACTAATTACCGAACTTCAATTAAAACAGAGTATAAAAAAACAGGCTCTTTGCAAGCGGTTATTGAGCGGTTATCAGCCAGGAATGTCGTTGCATTAGCGGCAAAAAACAATTCGTAATATTTCTTTTGGCCTTCTACTCAGCACATTCAATGTGCTGAGTAGAAGGCTTTCCAGTATTCTATTCTAGACTTTCTACTCTATGTCCACGCTTAAACATCAGGACACCCTGTATGCCAGCCCCGTAGGCACTATCTCCGCTTTTAAGTTTGATGAATCAGTGGTTAATGTTTTTCCTGATATGATTCAACGGTCTGTGCCTGGTTATCGGGCAATTATCTCTGCAATTGGCTTGTTAGCTGAGCAATATGCTCAGGAGGACAGTGTCTGTTATGACTTGGGCTGTTCCTTGGGCGCGGCAACCTTGTCGATGAGGCACCATATTTCAGTAGATAATTGTAAAATTGTCGCCGTTGATAGCTCAGAGGCAATGGTCAAACAGCTTGAGGAAAATATTAGCCAAGATGGTGCAGAGGTGGATGTTGAGTGCCTCTGTGCTGATATTCGGGATATAGCCATTAACAATGCTTCTGTTGTTGTCTTGAATTTTACTTTGCAATTTATTCCTATTGCAGATAGAAAAAAATTCCTAAAAACAATTTATCAGGGTTTGTTACCCGGTGGTATTTTGATTTTGTCTGAAAAGTTGAAATTTGACGATGTGAGGCAGCAGCAATTACAGACGGATTTGCATCATCTGTTTAAAAAATCGGAAGGCTACAGTGATCTTGAAATTAGCCAAAAACGATCTGCTTTAGAAAATGTATTATTGGCTGAAACATTTGTTACACACCAACAGAGATTAACTGATGTGGGTTTTAGTAGTACGGAAGTTTGGTTTCAGTATTTTAATTTTGCATCGATGATTGCTTTGAAATGATTAACTACCAACCTTTATATGATACGTTGCTTGATTTAAACGCTGATGAATGGGTGGCATTGATACCCGAGGCGATTGAAAAAGCATTCAAGCTTTCTAACAATGGAAATGCAGCAGGCTGGCTGGATACTTTAGAGCAGTTGTCGACAAATGATGCCCGTAGTGACTTAAATGCACATCAAGTAAAAGTTGGGAATAAAGCCGATATTGATGAGCAGAGTTATGAGCGATTAGAACAGCAGTTGCAATCTTTTCATCCCTGGCGAAAAGGGCCTTATGATGTTTTTGGTATTGAAATTGATACGGAATGGCGTTCAGATTGGAAATGGGACCGACTTAAACAGCATATTGAACCATTAGATAATCGGCTAGTGCTGGATGTGGGCTGTGGCAATGGCTATCACTGCTGGCGGATGCTGGGTGCTGGAGCCAGGATGGTTGTGGGTGTTGATCCTTTGTTGTTGAATGTTATTCAATTTCAAGTTATTCGCAAGCTGATAGGCGAGTCGCCTGTTTATGTGTTGCCTATGGGATTAGAGCAAATTCCTGCGGCCACAAAAGTTTTTGATACTGTCTTTTCAATGGGTGTTTTGTACCATCGGCGCTCACCAATAGATCACCTTCTGGAATTGAAAGATTGTTTACGAGCAGGTGGTGAACTGGTTTTAGAAACACTGGTGATTGACGGTAAAGAGGGTGAGGTATTAATGCCCGAAGGTCGCTATGCAAAAATGCGCAATGTATGGTTTTTACCCAGTTGTGACACGTTAATCAGTTGGATGAAACGTTGTGGTTTTAAAAACTGTCGAGTGATTGATGTGGCTTCAACATCGCTGGATGAGCAAAGATCTACGGAGTGGATGCGGTTTCACTCTCTAAAAGAATTTCTTGATCCGGAAAATCATCAATTAACCTGTGAAGGTCTGCCTGCACCCAAGCGTGCAATTATATTGGCAAATGCACCTGGGTGATATGCTTCACACAGTTACGACTACGCTGTAATGGCGGCTAGCATATCCACAGTCGTGAGCGTGTGAAGTAAGGTATTTGAACTATACTTTGAGGGTCTTAAAGTAGATTCGTACTCGTATGGTTTCCTCTCACAAATGCAATATTCAAACGATTACCTTTTTTAGTCTGTTATTTTTTTGTAACGCTATTATTGCATCTGGTTTTGCTATTATTGATCAGAGTGTCAGTAGTATGGGAAGTGCTTATTCAGGTGTTTCGGTACAGGCAGAAGATGCGACCACTATCTTTTTTAATCCAGCAGGTATGGCAAAGTTAGATGGGCGGTCTGTCAGTGCGGGGATGCACTTGATCATGCCTAAGGTTAAATTTAATTCAGCGGCTACAAATGGTTTGGGTGGGAACGGAGGAAATGCCGGTAAGTTAGCAATGGTCCCCGATTTTTATTTTGTAACGCGGGTGAGTGAGAGAGTAAAGTTTGGTTTTGCCATTAATTCTCCTTTTGGCTTGGGGGTTGAATATGATGATGACTGGGAAGGGCGTTATCATGCCTTAAAAAGTAATATGCTCACCGTTAACTTAAATCCAGCATTTTCTTATGCGTTTAATGAGCAGCTTTCAGTTGCAGTGGGTTTTAATGCGCAATATGTACAATTAGAACTGACAAATGCCATTGATTTTGGCTCAGTTTGTCAGCATGCTTTGTCTGTCGTTGCTTGCAATGCGGTGGGGGTTGTTCCCCAAGGTGCGGATGGCCATTTTAAAGGCAAAGGTGATGACTGGGGCTTTGGCTTTAACTTTGGTCTATTGTTTGAGCCTGTTTCAGGTACTCGCCTTGGAATCGCATATCGTTCGAAAATAGAATATAGTCTAAAAGGTGATGCCGAATTTTTTGTGCCCGCCAGTACTGCTTTTTTGACCTCGACAGGTGCATTTAAAAATACAGGTGTGCAAGGTGATTTAACGACGCCAGAAACCTTATCAATTGGTTTGTTTCAACAGCTTAATCAGCAGTGGAATGTTATGGCAGATGTAACATGGACACGTTGGGAACGATTTAAGCAGTTAGCAATGCATTTTGACAATCCACAGCAACCGGATGAGGTGCAGGCGGAGGAGTGGAAAAATACTTTCCGGTATTCTTTAGGGGTTAATTATAAGCCTGTAGATAATTGGCTTTTAAGGCTAGGGATTGCTTATGATGAAGCGCCGATTACCAGTGCAGACCTAAGAACCCCCAGAATTCCTGATGCAAACCGATATTGGTTTTCTATTGGTGCAGGCTATAAATTAAGTACTGCATTAAGTGTTGATATCGCTTATATCCATCTTTTTATTCAAGATTCTGAAATGAATGCCAGTACATCTTCTGGGCATGTCCTGAAAGGGTCGTATAAAGAAGATGACAATACAGTAGGTGCGCAATTAAATTGGAAGTTTTAGTGGACCTGTCTGATAAACTAGTCATCTTTGATGAATTAGCTTGAGAGATTGTAATGAGTGACCCGCGCGTTGGATTTATTAGTTTAGGTTGTCCTAAAGCCTTAGTAGATAGTGAGCAAATTATCACTAGATTGCGAACAGAAGGTTATCAGGTTTCTCCAACCTATCAGGATGCCGACTTGGTGGTGGTCAATACATGTGGCTTTATTGATGCGGCGGTAGAAGAGTCGTTAGACAGTATTGGCGAAGCATTGGCCGAAAATGGCAAGGTGATTGTAACTGGTTGTTTGGGATCAAGAGCAGAAGAAATCAGGGAGCGCCACCCTAAAGTATTAAGCATTACCGGAGCGCATGCGACAGAAGAAGTGGTTTCTGCTGTACACAAGCACTTGCCTCCTGCACATAATCCTTATATTGACTTGGTGCCTCCTCAAGGTATTAAGTTGACGCCCGATCATTACGCTTATTTGAAAATTTCAGAAGGCTGTAATCATCGATGTACTTTTTGTATTATTCCATCGATGCGGGGTGATCTGGTAAGTCGTCCTGTTGATGATGTTTTAAGGGAGGCTGAGCATCTGGCTAATGCTGGGGTCAAAGAGTTGTTGGTTGTCTCTCAAGATACCAGTGCTTACGGTTTGGATTTAAAATATACACCTAGAGATTGGAAAGGGCAGTCTATTGATACGCGTTTTTATGATTTGGCGAAAGCGTTGGGTGATTTAGATATTTGGGTAAGAATGCATTATGTCTATCCTTATCCGCATGTCGATAACGTTATTCCTTTGATGGCAGAAGGTAAAATATTACCTTACCTTGATATTCCTTTTCAACATGCGAGCAGCCGAATTCTAAAGTTGATGAAAAGACCGGCGGCAGCGGAAAATAATTTAGAGCGAATTCAGGCATGGCGAGCAGTCTGTCCTGATATTACACTGCGAAGTACATTTATTGTAGGATTCCCAGGGGAAACTGAGCAAGAGTTTGAGGAGCTTTTACAGTTTTTAACTGAAGCTCAAATGGATAGGGTGGGATGCTTTGCTTATTCTCCAGTGAAAGGTGCGGTGGCTAACGATCTGCCGGATTTGGTTCCTGAAGAAGTTAAGCAAGAGCGCTTGCAGCGTTTTATGGCGCACCAGGCTAAAATTAGCTCCGAACGCTTACAGCGAAGAGTGGGTAAAGTAGAAACTGTGTTGATTGATGAAGTGGTTGAAGAAGGTGCGGTTGCTCGTAGTAAAGCGGATGCGCCAGAAATTGATGGACAGGTTTTTATTGATGGAGCAACTCACTTGAAAGTGGGTGATTTTGTAGAGGTTGAGTTAGAAGAGGCTGATGATTATGATTTATGGGGGCATGTGCTTTAAATGATAGGCGGGAAAAGTATTTCGCTTGCATCATTGTTGCTTGCATGATGAGGTGAGCGTGTCACATGACAGAGGTAAGGTGTGCCTTATCTCTGTCGTGTGTAGTATGGAGCTATTTACTTTGCAGAGCCGCACTTACCTTCACCGCACTTTCCTTCCATATCTTTATCGGTTTTTTTCATTTTTTTAGGCATAGGTTTGTTGCCTGCACATTTTCCTTCTGCTGTTTTCTCTTCAGATCCTTTAGCCATAGCGCCGCCACACTTTCCTTCGCCACAAGAGCCATCCTTCATTTTCATTGAGCCATCTTCAGATGCGTCTGATTGTGCTGTTTGCATGTAGCCAGTAGATAGTTCTGTTAACTCAAATGGGTTGCTGTCAATGTTTGAAAATGTATCAGCTTGGGCTGTTGTGGCAGCAAGTCCAGAAACTAGTGTGCTACCTACGGCAATAGCTAAAGGTGTTTTATTTGATGATTTCATGTCTTTCCCTTTTTGTTTAGTGTAAATAAAAATAGTAATATATACTTCGCGCAGTTACGTTACGGATGATGAAGCAAGTGCATAGTAAGCTCTATAATTGATTTAGTAACGCTGCTAGCGGTAAAAATATAGCTGCTAGAAATCTACAGCCGTTATTATGCGTAGTATATTCTTAATGAGGCGGGGATAAAATATCCACGATCTCTGAATAAGTCGTTTACTTATAGCTAAGCTTACAGAATAAAAAAAATATTACGAATTTATTTTAAATTTTAGAAAACTGTGGGAGGGGTGGAAAGTGGGTTTGGATAAGATGCTAGGGGAGATATAAAGGTCTTTTGTCAGCGAGTGACAAAAGACCTATCACTTCAAGAAATATTACTCTGTGAAGTTGTTGTCGTATCTTTTTACAGACTGAAGAGCAGCAGCGTTGCTTTCTAAAGTTGTGTTAGAACCTTTCATTTCAAGATGTTTAACTTCGTCTTGTTTCAGTAACATAACACCAGCGATTGAAACTGCTGCCATTACTGCTACGACAACCATGAAGTTACTTTTTTCTTCTTTTTCAGCCATTATAAAATCCTCTAAATATTAATATTTGTTGTTTAAATAAAACTTATTATTTAATGCCCCCTTTGATCAAAGGGATGCAACTTAAGGTTAGGTAAGTTGCGTGTCGAGTTCGTTGTTTTTTTTATTCGACGGATGTATCTTAAAATAAGAGAAGGGCGAATGTCAAAGTATTGTTCGCAAATGTGAAATGGTGAATTTCCTTAGTTGCTTATAGTGTTGTAAAATCAATCTGTTAGGTTTTTTTGTTTGTTGAATTTATTTTTCTATAGATGTTGAAAGGGGTGGTGGAATGTTTGAAATTGCGGAGTTAGGGCATGCGGTAAAGAAGGCTGTTTATAACTTAGAAATTCCTGAACTGAGGACGCAGCTGTTGCTGGCTCAAGAAAAGGTTAAAAATAGTAGAGTCCCCGTTATTATTCTTATTTCGGGTGTTGATGGAGGTGGAAAGGGGGATGTGATTAATCTGCTTAATGAGTGGATGGATCCGCGATATATGCGTACGGTTGCCTTTGGTCAGTCATCGGATGAAGAAAGTGAGCGGCCTAAGTTTTGGCGGTATTGGCGGACATTACCTGCTAAAGGAGCCATAGCTGTTTATGTGGGTTCCTGGTACAGCGATCCTTTATCTCAACGGGTTTATCAAGAAATAGATGATGCGAAGTTGAACGTTAATCTAAAGCAAATTAAACAATTAGAACAAGAGCTGATTGATGATGGTGCTTTAGTGATTAAGTGTTGGTTGCACTTAAAGAAGAGTGAGCAGAAAAATCGTTTAAAGGGTTTGAAGAAAAACCCTGATACAAAATGGCGAGTGACTGAACGGGATGAAAAACATTTGGCAATGTATGATAATTTTGTCAATGTTGCTGAGAATGTTTTGACAGAAACGAGTACAGCAGAATCTCCCTGGTTAATCGTTGATGGCTCAGATATTCGTTACAGTAGCTTGACAGTTGGAAAGCACATCTTGGCGCGTATAGAACAGCATCTGCAAGATCGCGATGTTAATCAGCAAGAAAAAAAGGCTGTTAGTGATAAGCAGGTTAATGTTTTTCAGCAAAATTTACTGGATTCTTTGGATTTGTCCAAAAAGTTGGAGAAAAAAAATTATAACGAATTGTTGTCAAAATACCAGGGCAAGTTAAATACGCTGGCAAGACAAGCTCATGAGTTAAAGCGTTCCAGTATTTTAGTTTTTGAAGGCTGGGATGCAGGGGGAAAGGGTGGGGCTATTAGGCGATTAACACACGCGATAGATGCCAGGAACTATCAGGTTATCCCTATTGCAGCACCAACGGATGAAGAGAAGTTGCATCATTATCTGTGGCGTTTTTGGCGCCATATCCCTAGAGCGGGGCAGGTAACTATTTACGATAGAAGTTGGTATGGGCGTGTGTTAGTTGAAAGAGTGGAAGGTTTTGCGGGTGAAAGTGAATGGAAGCGGTCGTATGCTGAAATTGTGAACTTTGAACAGGCAATGACGGACCATGGCACTTTGTTGTTGAAATTTTGGTTGCATATAGATAAAGACGAACAGTTGTCGCGATTTAAGCAGCGAGAACAAATCAGTTATAAAAAACATAAGATCACAGAAGAAGATTATCGTAATCGTGAAAAATGGGATGATTATAATATTGCAGTTAACGAGATGGTAACGCGGACTAGTACGCAAAAGAGTCCATGGGTTATGGTTGAGGCTAATGATAAGCGATATGCGCGTATACAGGTTTTAAAAACCTATTGCGAACATTTGGAAAAACTACTCGACAGTGATTAAGGGAGATGATTATTCATTTCCAGCTCCCTAAGCATTTTTTTTGTGGCGTATAATTGCTGTTTAATGCATGATGAGAAAAAGTTGTAATGAAAATATTTTTAATAGGCTGTTTTATGCTGCTGGCTCCGTTGGTGGCCAATTCTCATGACGGGCCTCATGGCAATGATGAGTGTACTTTGTTGGTGGGTGAGACGGAAATTCGTTTTAATGGCTATCAGTTTAAAGGGAGTCAGGCAGATAGGCATTATTGTCGGCACTTTCCTTTTTTAGGGCAGACAATTATAAAAATTGATTCGATAACGGCTGATTTGGGTCGTATGGGGATAGAGCTTCAGGTATTAAAGCGAAACTCCTGGATAGGGCTTCTTATGAATGCTGATGATGCGTTTTCAGTAATTAAGCAACAAGAGATCCAATATTTCTCTCAACAAGTGGTTTCAATTGATACAGATATTCAGGAGCGAGATGTTTATGCCATTAAAATGCGCTTGCATGGCGCAAATGGAGAAGTCACTGAACAGCAGTTTGTGTTTCTTGTCGGCTTTCCATTTGCACAGATAATGGTGGCTATAGCGGTTTTATTATTACTGGCGCTTGCTTTTATTGTTATTACGCAGTGGATTACGAAAAGGCAGCAGCAATAAGTTGATAAAACCCAATTTATTTTGATCTCTATATTGCGATAAGCCAATATCTAATGTGGTTTGAGTTTTTTCCGGCTCAGCCACATAGGTTTTAAATAATCTATCCCAAAGAGAGATGGAAAATCCATAGTTACTGTCTGTTTCTGATTGTATGGTGGAATGGTGAATTCGGTGTACATCTGGGGTAATAACAAGCCAGCGTAAAACCTTATCAACTTTAAGCGGTAAGTTAATATTGCTGTGGTTAAAGGTGGCTGTGCCATTCAATATTATTTCAAAAGCAATAACTGCCATGGGGTCTGCGCCAATCAGGTAAACGCAAGCCACTTTATAAAACATTGAAATGATGATTTCCAGAGGATGAAAGCGTACCGCAGTGGTGGCATCAATTTCTATATCGGTATGATGAATTTGATGTAAACGCCATAATAATTTCCATTTATGTGAAATGATATGTTGGCAGTAAATGGCAAAATCCAGGAAGAGCAGGGATGCTGCGATACTTAGCCAGTCAGAGATAACAAACTGGTTTAATAAACCCCAAGATTGGTTCTCTGCGTTGACTGCGCTTAAATAAGCAATTCCCCCAACGGTAACACGCATTAAAGCCATATTGAACATGGCTAAGCCTATGTTAATAGGCCAGCGTTTTAGTCGAGTCACTGATTGCTGTCTTCTAGGGCTTAAATATTCCCAACAGATCATTAAGCTGAAAATGGATAGAGCAAAAGATAAACGGATTATGGTTTCCAAATTAAACCTCTTAGAACGTGCATGGAATAACTTCCCGAAATTATAACGTAGGATTTTTGTTTCAGGTGGAATGATCTCATGAGGCGCATAGCTGGCTACGCAACGAATGAGATCATTCTATCTGGAGCAAAAAGACAAGTTAGAAATCGGTAAGTTGTTCCATGCACGTTCCTTAATAAAAGGAAGGGCAGGTCTTGGCCTGCTTTGTTATGTTAATGGCTTAAATAATTCGGTTAAGTCATTGGCGCTGAGTTTTGATGAGGCATCTTTTTTGCCTTTATTATAAATACTATCAGCTAAGGCGCGTTTTTTCTCCTGCATCGCCAGTATTTTTTCTTCAACAGTATTCTCTGTTATTAGTTTGTAAACAAATACCGGTTTATCTTGGCCGATACGATGTGCTCTGTCTGCTGCTTGTGATTCTGCTGCCGGATTCCACCAGGGATCAAAAATAATAACAGTATCTGCCTCGGTTAAATTAAGGCCCACACCTCCAGCTTTTAAGCTGATAAGAAAAACATCTGCCTCACCGTTTTTAAAGCGATCTATCGCTTCATCACGTTTTTTGGTTTGCCCAGTGAGCTTGCTGTATTTAATATTTTGATCTTTAAGTTCAATCTCGATTAATGCAATCATTTTGGTAAATTGCGAGAAGATTAAAATGCGTCGCCCCTCTTCTAATTGCTCGGGTAGCATTTCCATTAATAAATCTAACTTTGCCGATTCATTAACTTTATGCGCTTCTTTTAATGATAAGGTGCGTGGATCGCAACAAGTTTGGCGTAGCTTTAATAAGGCATCAAGAATGGTTATGTGGCTACGAGCTAAGCCTTTGTCAGCAATGGCATCACGGACTTTCTTCTCCATCGTAATACGGATGCTTTCATATAGAGCAGCTTGTTTGTCATATAACGGTATGGAGCGGATTATTTCGGTTTTTGCGGGTAATTCAGTAGCGACTTCCTGTTTGGTACGTCTTAGTAGAAACGGTTGTATGCGTTTTGACAGACGCTGTGCTTGTTGCTCATCAGCATGTTGTTCAATAGGGTTTCGGTAGGTTTTTTTAAAGAAAGTACTATTGCCCAGAAATCCAGGCATTAGAAAGTCAAACTGTGCCCATAGTTCGCCTAAGTGATTTTCCATAGGTGTCCCTGTCAAGCACAAGCGGTTGGCTGTTTTTATTTCTCTAACAATGTGTGCGGCCTGTGCTTTAGGGTTTTTAATGACCTGCGCCTCATCGAGTATCAAATAATGATAATCAATTGCTAGTAATACTTCTTTATCCCTGGGTAAAAGGGGGTAAGTGGTAAGAATTAGGTCGTGATCCTTTATTTTGTCAAAGTGTTGTTTGCGCTCAGAGCCTTGCAGGGTGAGTACATTTAAGTCAGGTGTAAAACGTTCTGCTTCACGTCGCCAGTTTCCCATTAAACTGGTGGGTGCAATAATCAAACAGGGTTTGGTAAGCCGGCCAGATTCTTTTTCGACTAATAAGTGACATAGCGCTTGAATTGTTTTTCCTAGGCCCATGTCATCAGCCAGGATTCCTGCAAAGCTATACTCCCGTAAAAACTGTAACCAGTTAAGACCTTGTTGCTGATAGTCTCTGAGTGATGCGTTAAGACCTTCGGGTGGTGTAATGTTATCTATACCTGTAAAGCCTTTAAGTTTTTTTCCTGTTTCAATCAGTTTTTTGCCGCCATTAATACTAAAAATACCGTAGCTGTGGGTATCTAATTCAGCTAATGTGGCTGCATCAAATCGAGATAAGGTGAGTGAGCCGTTTTCATTAACTGATGCGTTGTCAAATAGTGCAAAAACAATTTCCAGAAAGGGCTTGAGTTGGCTGGATGGCAGGTTGACAAAATGATGCTCTGCAATGGGAATGCTGAGGTTTTCAGGAAGATCCTCTAAGGTGTAATTTTCAATTACTGGCATGATCAACGGTAATAATGGCATTTTTTGACCATTAACATTGATTTGAAAATTCATTTCAAACCAGTCGTTATCACTTTCTTCTATATCTGAATGCCAGTCTTCGGCTATTTGAAAATTAATTTTAAAGCTTTCGTCTGTTTCGACAATCCAGCCTTGTTCGGTTAATTGAGATGCAGTATTTTGGATGAACGATGCCCATCGACTTGCGCTATCAATAATAGAATTGTCTGCCGGACTGAGAAAAGTGAGTTCTTTAAGGTTGTTTATTTCTGCAATTTGAAAACCCAGCTCAAACAATTTATCAATAGCAAGTTGTTCGGAGTCTAAATCTCTGTGAATGCGAAAAACACCTTGTTCGGATTGAACAGTGCTCAATGGTGCTGGAAAATCCGCTGAAATAATTTTATCGTCATAAACAAAATTTAGCTGGATAAAGTGAGCATAGTGATTTGGGTTGAGTTGTACGCCAATCAGTGTTGCTTTAGGCGTGGGTTGTGCGTCATTAATTTCCGTAAAAGTAATTTTCTTAGGGGAAGGTAAGGTGATTGATGGGAACTCCAGTGTCAAACGCATGCTAAATTCATCGACATATTCTTCAGGGACATCAGGAATAGAGGCGATCTTCTGCAATTGCTGGTAGGACATGTCGGGGTTGATGATGGAGCCTGAGCAATGTAGCTGTTTGTCCAAATAAAAAGGAGGGTCAGTTAAGATTAAATCTGCGGTAGGGTCTATGTTTAGGAAAAGCTTGTAAGCCTCGTTTTCTTGTTGCCAATTGAACTGGAGCGGGCGGGCTTCACTTGCTTGTATTGGTGGTGATTGGTGAGATAGGAAAAATAAGCGACCTGTCTGTAGAATTTTAGATAAAGCAATAGAACCGGTACTTCCTGTTATTTCAGGTGTGCCTTGGTAGCTATGTTGTAGGGATGAGAGTAATAACGCAATTTCTTCATCAATGGCTTGTATGTAATTGCTGTAGGAATAACTGTAACGAATACTATTAAGTGATGTTTTTCGGCCTTTATTGAGACCGCCTTTCTTGCCTTCTCTGGTGATCTGAAAGTCTAAAGTATATATGTAATCTGTTTTGCTGGGCTTTAAAATGTAAGCAATAAATTCTTGGCTAAGGTCAGGCTGGTTATTGGGTTCATCGAAATGATTTAACCAGTCTAAACAAGCGGGTGTGCTTGATGGGGAAGGTAGTCCTTGAGAGAAAAAAGACATGTATTGCAGGCAGGCGGCAGCAATGTGCTTGCAGTTATATAGCATGGGGCAGCTGCAGTCGCCATCAATTTCAACAGAGCTAAAATCTTTTTTCCAGAATAAATTGACTTCTTGTTCGTAGAGATTGCTCCCTAGGATTGATGATTGAAAAGTTGCAGAAAAAGGCTCATCACGTATTACTTTAAAAGACTGGATAAGGTTTTTAGAAAAGTATGCTTTGCCGCGAGAGTAGTAGGTGTCGCCACAAGCATGGCGAATGTCAGAGATAAGGATTCTTTTTTGCTCAATCATAAACGGGTTTTATAGGGCGCTATTTTATTTTGTCGCTATTATAAAATATTTAACATGCCTATGAATGTTTTGATCAGAGACTGGTCAAGCTATAGGGCTCTATCTGTTAAGTCTAGAGTATGAATATTGTGAGCATCAATAAAAGATAGAATTTGAACAATGATTTTTATCCATCAGTTCTGTACGAGAGGGGCAGCATTAGGGAGCTGGAATTAAATAATCATCCATTATTGGGCAGGATTTTTGTTTGTCTTCAGTCGTGTAGCAAGAGGCGCATAGCTAGCTATGTAACTTTGCTACACGGCTGAAGGCGGGCAAAAAGACCAGCAAGATTGGATGATTATTTGTTTCCATCTCCCTTAACATGACGATGTGTACCGCTTAGGTTGCACAGTTACTTTTCGCTAAAATAGATATCGCCATAATAAGCGGTTGCAGAGCCTTTGGTATTGTCTGTATCGGTCATGATTGCGACAGCATCAATGTACTGAAAGTCAGTTCCAAAATGTTCTTGTAAATCTTTTTTGATGTTTCGCTTTTCATGGTACCAAGTGTGAGTGTCGTCTTTAGATGAGCGAACCGCAATCATCATGGCGCTGTTGCCCGCAAATGCATTGGGCCATACGGTTCCTTTGGATGTGTTGCTTGACCAGACATAATTTATGGCCTTGGTTTTCCAGAATGCCCAACCGCCATCGACAAGAACGTAAATTCTAGCACTGTAATCATCGCCTTCTTTGCTTTGCTCGTTAATTTTTCCTAAATGTGATTCAATGCGCCATTGCCAGTTTAGAACAGGTGTTTTTTGCAAATCAATTTTTTGTTCCTTAAATAAGCCCGAAGCGCTTGATTGGCTTTCTGCCTTTAATACTTGTTTATCGTTCAGTTGAGTGAGTTGATAGTTGGTCGTGCCTGAAAACTCTTTTGTATTCCAATTGTTTAATTGGCCTTGAGAAAATAGACCGAGATGAATATCGGCTGTGTCTTTTGCAAAGGTATGGCTTGATAAAAGAGCAAAGAGTAATGAAATTGATAGGTGCTTCATATTCTTGAGGGTTATTTAGTAATGAGCGTTAGTCGGGGGTTAGTGTGAAACCTTACATTTTGGAGAGATAATTTTAATAGAAATGTATGTTTTTAAAGCAGTTTATTTTTTGTGTTAAATAAAACAAATATAGTACTAGATTTTTAAAAAAAGAGTACCTATAATACATGGATCTGCTAACGCACTAGCAAAGCCTCGGTGGCGAAACTGGTAGACGCACGGGACTTAAAATCCCGCGGTGGCAACACCGTGCCGGTTCGATTCCGGCCCGAGGCACCAATATTAAAAAGGGCTACAACTATCTAGTTGTAGCCCTTTTTTTATGCCTTTAACTTTTCCCCCAATTAAAGTCCTTGTCTCTGTTATGTCGCTAAAAATAATGAAATTACATCAAATTACATTCATTGCTGCTTTTATTTTTATGAGTAGTGCTTGTGGTTTTTTACAGCCAGATTACCTGGAAACGATTACAGCCAGCGAGTTGAAGCAGGTTATGCAAGATAAGGATGTTTTTCTGGTTGATGTGCATACACCTAAGCAAAAGCATATAAAAGGGACTGACTTGTTTATCCCTTATAGTGATGTCGAGGCATATAAAGACAAGTTGCCTAAAGATAAAACAGCGGCTATTTATTTGTACTGTGAAGGCGGGCCAATGGGAAATGCTGCAGCAAGAACACTTCATGATTTAGGCTATAGCAATTTGATAAACCTTGAGGGTGGAGCCAATGCATGGAGAAAGGGTGGTTTTAAATTTGAATAATTAAGAGTACAAAATGTTTTTTTTGATAGACTATTAGTGATTGAAAAAAGTAAACAATGGAATATTTAATGAAAAATCTTAAAGGTAGAGCAGTTACACTGGTTGTTGGGTTAGTATTTGGAGGGTTTATATTTGCTATAGGTAACGGACCTACAGAAGAAGACTTCCGCTTAGCCAATGAGGCAAATACTTTGGCTGGAGAAAAATTTCTCGCTGGTAATACTACAAAAGCAAATATTATTACTACGGCAAGTGGTTTGCAGTATGAGGTGTTAGTGAAAGGGGAGGGTCCCTCTCCAGTCGCAACGTCTAAAGTCACCGTGCACTATCGTGGAACGACATTGGAGGGTGAGGAGTTTGATAGCTCCTATGAGCGCGATACCCCCACTACTTTTCCATTAAACCATGTTATTCCTGGTTGGACGGAAGGTGTTCAGTTGATGAATGTCGGTGCAAAATATCGTTTTTTTATTCCATCAGATCTGGCTTATGGTGAGCAAGGTGCCGGGTCGGACATTGCGCCGAATTCCACGCTTATTTTTGAAATTGAGCTGTTGAGCTTTTAAAGTCCTTATTTAAAAGAGAGCCAAATAGCAGGCTCTCTTTTAGTCTACATTTCTATCCTAAAGCCTATTCAATAAGGCTTTTTAGCGCATCCCATTGTCCCCTCCAATCTTTAAAAGCGTCCAATATCTGTACGCTTAGCCTATCTTTGATGATGTCTTTTTAACCAGTAAGTGAAGGCTTTTTCCTGTGCTTTAGATTTATATATTCCATTAAATTAAGGTTTCGGCTTCGTATCGAATTGTTTTTTGTTGATAACAAGGCTTTAAAATAGGTGCATAGCGAGTTGTGTAATGGATTTAGTCATTCAGCTATCAGTAAAAAACAGCCAATAGAAAACTGAAAACATGGTCGTGCGGAGTAGATTAATTAAACGTATAATTGTTATAAATTTCTTTATATATAATTAACAGGTTCAATTTTGGCAAAAAAAATTATTCGCATCGCTACTCGTAAAAGTCCATTAGCATTGTGGCAGGCTGAGCATGTTGCGGAGATGTTGGAAAAAACGTTTCCTGATGTAAAAACAGAGTTGGTTAAAATATTAACCAAAGGGGATAAAATTTTAGATGCGCCACTGGCTAAAATAGGTGGTAAAGGTCTGTTTGTTAAAGAGTTAGAACAAGGGATGCTGGATGGGTTGGCTGATATTGCTGTTCACTCTATGAAGGATGTCCCTGTTGAATTTCCTGAAGGATTGCATTTGTCAGTGATACTAGAACGTGGAGATCCTACAGACGCTTTTGTGTCTAATAAATATTCATCGTTGCAAGCGTTGCCCGCTAATGCCAAAGTTGGAACATCGAGTTTACGCAGGCAGTGTCAGCTTAAAGAAAGGTTTCCTAGTCTTGAAGTTCTACCCCTAAGAGGGAATGTTAATACCCGCTTGGCTAAGTTAGATGCGGGGGAGTTTGACGCAATTATTTTAGCATCTGCCGGCTTAAAGCGACTGAAAATGGAAGAAAGAATAGCCCAGTGTTTAGATGCAGATATCAGTTTACCTGCTGTTGGACAAGGTGCAGTAGGGATTGAATGTCGTATTGATGATGAAGAAACGAATGCATTGTTAAAAGAATTGTATGATAAACCGACTACAATTCGGGTTAAAGCAGAACGAGCAATGAATGCACGGTTAAATGGTGGCTGCCAGGTGCCGATTGCAGGGTTTGCAGAAATACAAGGTGATCAATTGTTTATGCGAGGCTTAGTGGGGGCGCCTGATGGATCGGTTTTATATCGAGCTGAAAAACAAGGGACTTTTGACCAGGCTGAGGCAATAGGTGTTGCAATTGCTGAGGATTTATTAGCACAGGGAGCAGATGAGGTGCTACAAGCTTTATATAAATGAGGGAAATCAATGTTTTAGTGACACGGGCTGAACATCAGGCTGAGCCGTTGTGTCAATTGATTGAACAACAAGGTTGGAATGCTATTCGCTTCCCAACTTTGGAGATAAGGGCTGTTGATAGTCAATATCTTAAGCAACAACTTGCGATGACTGACAGGTATCAATGGTTTATATTTATCAGTACTAATGCAGTAAATTTTGCACTCAAGGTAAATAATGGCAAAATAGACTTTTTGCAGCATGGCTTAATTGCTGCTGTGGGAAAATCGACGGAAAAAGCATTGTTATCTTTAGGGGTAAAGGTCGATTTAGTGCCTGAACAAAGTTTTAATACAGAAGGCTTGTTGGCAACTAAAGAAATGCAACACGTTCAGGGAAAGTCTTGTTTAATTATTCGCGGCCAAGGCGGGCGAGAACAATTGGCTTCATGCCTGCGAGATCGAGGGGCAAAGGTTGATTATCTGGAAGTGTATAGTAGAGGAATACCTGTAAATAATGAAGGTCATGTTTCCCATCTGCTTGAACAAGGGCTACTGGATGCGATTACTATAACCAGTGGTGATGCTTTAAAAAATTTATTAGTAATGATAAATGAGACATTGCACGAAAAACTAATTTTAGTGCCTTTAATTGTGATTAGTGAAAGAATTAAGGCATTGGCAGAAAAGAATAAATTTAAAAACATTGTTGTTACAGACACGCCAAGTGATGCAGCAATTATTAAGACAGTGGTAATGAGTCTCAAGGCTCAATAATTAATGGGGAATACGGTGGCAGAAGAATTGGTCGATGAGCAACAAAGTGATAACGAGCCGGTAAAAACTCAGCCGGAAGCACTTGCTCCAAAAAAATCATACCTTGGAATTATTTTAAGTGTGGTCAATCTTTTCTTGATCTTATTGCTAATGGGAGGGGGCTTTTATTTATTTCAGGAAATGAAAGATAAGCAACAATCTCAAGGTGATGAGATTAATAAAGATGATCTAAGGGAAATAGAGGTAAGTAAACAACTTAATGTTTATCAATCCCAATTAGGCACCATGCAAACACAAATTGCTACGTTTAATGAAGAGATTACTGGAAAAGATAATCACTTTACTAAAACATTGGCTGATTTTTCAGCATTGCATACAGAAAGACTCGCAACAACGAAAAAGGAACTAAAGACCAGTATTGATTTGCTAAAACGGCAATTAGGTAAAACCAGAGGGGATTGGTTGATCGCTGATGCAGAATATCTATTAAGTATTGCAAATCAGCGACTGCATTTGATGGGTGATGTGCATACATCAAAAATGGCTTTGGAAGCTGCGGATCAGAGATTGCGAGAAAGTGGTGATGCCGCTACCTTTAAAATACGTGAACAAATTGCTAAAGAAGTTGCTGGACTAAAGACAGTAATATTACCGGATGTGGTGGGTTTATATGCTTCAGTACAATTATTGAAAGAAAAAGTAGCAACACTAGCTGTTATTTTGCCGTATGCGGGTAAACCGTTAACCGAATCTAAACAAGTCCATGATCATGAGCAGTCGCAAGAATCTGCGCATGGTGTGTTAAATTCAGCACTGAGCTTATTAGAAGGTTATGTCACAGTTAAACATTCTGACCAGCCGGTAACAAAGATATTAACAGAGGAAGAGGTTGGCTTTATTAGGCAGCAGCTTAATGTAAAGTTGGAAATGATTAAAATTGCTTTAGTGCAACAGAGTGATGAGCAGTTTAAATCAAGTATCAAAGATGCTAAACAATGGGTTCTTGCTAATTTTACTAAAAACAAGAGCAGTAAAGGTTTTTTAACTGAGTTTGATCGATTAAAGGGGATTCCTCTTCGGGGGCAGTTGCCTGATATAAGTGAGTCATTAAAAATGTTAAAAGATATTACCAAGCTTCGTTTAGAGACTGATAAAGCACAAGCAGAACCCAAAAATGAGACAGCAACAGCAGAGGCTATTGTGGCTCCTGTCGGACCTTAGGCGAGCATTTTATGAAAAATATTATTTATTTTCTAGGTTCTCTTTGCATTGCGGTCGCGGCTGCTTTTTTAATTCACAACTGGTTAACTGCGTATGATGATCCTGGTTATGTACTGATCGGCTTTGGGCGTTGGTCCTTAGAAACATCACTCGTTGTTTTTGCGATTGCTCAAATTATTAGTTTTTTTATTCTTTATGTTTTTTTTAGGCTGGTAGGTGTTTTATTAAGGCTGCCAACAAAATTGAAAGCTAAGGGTAAAAATATCAAATTTAACCGCTCTCAAGAAGCGTTAATCTCCGGTTTAGTTGATTCTGCTGAAGGAAACTGGGAGAAAGCTGAAAAGATTTTAATTAAGCATGCATCAAATAGTGGTGCGCCATTATTACATTACCTTACGGCTGCCAGAGCGGCTCAATCTCGTGGGGCGATAGAAAAAAGAGATGAGTATCTGAGAAAAGCAACAGAGCAATCGGGAGATGCCGATATCGCAGTGGGTTTAACACAAGCTGAACTTCATTTGTCATCAAATCAGTTTGACCAGGCACTGGAAACATTAACTAAGTTACAGTCTATGGATTCCGGACATGCCAGTGTTTTAAAGTTACTACATCAAACCTATGAGAAAATTGGTGACTGGGAAGGCGTACGTAATTTAATTCCCTCACTTCATCAAAATAAAATATTAATGGAAGCAGAAGTTAAATTACTTGAAAGTGAAACCTTTAGTCGTTTATTAAAGCAAGCAGCAGAAACGGGTGAAGCAGATAACATTCAAACAATTTGGCAAAGTATGCCAGAGCATATTCAAACAGTTCAGGGAATTGAAACTATCTATTATGCTGCAATGATTGAAGTCGATGCTGGAAACAAGATTGAAGATGATATTGTTCAATCTATCTTAAAGCGTTGGGATGAAACACTGTTAGTGTTATATGCCAATATAAAAACAGAAGATTATTCAAAGCAGTTACAAATTGCAGAACAGTGGTTATCTGTTCATTCTGGAAGTGCTGTGTTGTTAAGAATACTAGGTAAAATTAGTGTTAAATGTCAGCAAATGGAAAAGTCTGAACAGTATTTAACTAAAAGTGTGGCAATTGAGCCCACAGTTGCAGGCTATCAATTATTAGGTGATGTTTTAATGGAGAAAGGCGATAAGGATAAAGCCAGTGAAAGCTATAGAAAAGGATTAGAACTTGCTTCCAGTGAAGTAGTCAATCGTGTTGAAGGAATTTCAGGGTAATCGTTTGTATTGACGCTAAATTTCCTGATGAATTAGGTTCTTGCTCGCTCTTGTGAGTGGATTTAGGTTCTTATGCATGCTATTAGAATGTATAAACGACTTCTTTGTACAAGCCCTACAATTGATGCTTTTACCTTAGGCAACTCGCAACAAGTAACCCACCCACCTTGCTGGTCTTTTTGTCCCGGCTCAACCTGGGTAAGTTATTTATTGCGCGTTACCTTAGAGTAAAACTTTAAACTATGGTGAACCATGAATTTTTATGCGATTTTGAATTTTGAAACTTGAGTTATAAATATTTACGAATAAAACTAAAATTCATAACTTGCTTTAAAAAGTAATCTAGACGAATCTGTCGATAGTCCACCCTGAACCTTTTTACGCTGATAATAGTATTCAACCCCCAGTTGCCCATTTTTAACCGGAATCCAAATCAGATTAGCCGTATAGAATTGACCAAGTTTATTTGTTGTATCAGGGACAACATCATCATTATCTGTTTGTATATGTGCAAAAGCCAGCGAAGTACGTAAGGATTCATTCCACCAGTGCCTATAAGCTATATGACCCCCTATAGCTGGCAATAGATGTATCTGCCCCTGATCATCTATACTACCCGCATTGAAATAATTACCTGCCATATAACGCCCTAAGCCATTGCCATAAGCAATCCCATAGCGCAAATCATCATAATCAAAGAATAAAAACTTCCCGGACAAACTAAGCGCTCCACCATAGGCTTCATCTGTAACACCTGCGACCACCCCATCATTACGAAACTCTCTACCCATTGCCGCTACGCTGGCCTCCCCCCAATCACCATGCCAGGTAAAACGAGTGACAAGATCTGGAAAACGATCTGTTCCAGGTGTGACCCGCTTACCGCTACTATCTGTCAGGGTTGTTTCTGGCTGTTCCAGCGATATAGCAAATTGACTGCCTTCAAAATATTCGGTCCAGCGCATTTGTGGTTGACGGACAAATACATCATCTATGGGGGCCGTAATGGTGTCTGGGGCAGCAATAGAATTAAACAGTGAATTAGTTTGACCTAAGGTAATCTTACCTAGTTGAACATAAGCATGTCGCAATCGAGGGTTATGTGAATTACTGGTGCGTTCATTACCCGCTGTCCCCGCCAAATCAAGCTCTAAAGTAGCCGATAGTAAACCATAATCAGTCTTAGTTCGCGTTTTCAACCAGAAGCGGGTATCACGTACATTATAAGCCAGATGCCCCTGCTTGCTTTCTTTCCAGTCATAGTAAGTATTCATCTGTATGCGGCCACCCACAGTCAATGTAGTGTTATCAGACATCAAATCGATCACCCCCTTACCTTTTTTGGGCTCTTCAGTCACTGTCGCCTGAACAACAGGTATGACTTGTTTTTCGGTCTGCTGTTTTTCCAGTTCTTCTATACGCTTCATCATCATTTGCATTTGCGCACGCAGCTGTTTTAACTCGTCGCTTATTTCAGGAGCTGCCTGTATAGGCAAACTCATTAATGCCAGGCAACTAACCATCAGTAATTCACAGCCAGAAAGCTTAAAACATAAAGCTGATGATTTATTGCTTACAAAGTTACTCATGCTTCACCTGATATTTACGGAGTGATAATTCCTAGCTGCTGATGACAACTAGTGCAAGTTTGATTAATTCTGTTTATCTGCGGCTTGATGAATTCGGTCTGCTGCTCATTGACCTGCCCAATTAACTGTTGCACCTGAACTTGTAATTGAGCGGAAAGCTGGTCAAATAATTGTTCCTGTTGTGAACTAAGTGATAGTCCACAAGCTTTAACTTTTTTATCCTGCTGTCTGTTAACCATGTCCTCGACAATCTTACTGATTTCCCCTGCATACCTTATTTTATAGGCGTCTCGCTCCAATTCACTGTATGTTGGTTCAAAGACAACCGTATCGAGTTTATGCAACAATATTCTTAGTTTTTTACTATGATCAGTTGCCTCGCAAGTTTCTTGCTTTTTAACGGGAGAAACACAACTGGTAATAAATACCGCGCTCAATAACAATAAAAAAGGTAACAATAAAGCTTTATCAATTTTCATAACAGCCCCTAATACTCTGACAACTTTGGTGTGATGGTTTTATTATAAACAAGCCCGTATGGAACGTAAGCCTTAGCAGGAATCCATACATTCTAAGCAGTAGATTCCCGATAAGAAAACTCGGGAATGACGAAAACAAAAATGTTAAGGAACGTGCATGGAATAACTTCCCGAAGTTATAACGCAGAATTTTTGTTTCAGATTGGGTGATCTCATGAGGCG